>Ga0123357_10010903_pt1 | contig 11602 bp, 8 predicted proteins | sample TergutEmb28metaG_FD_89873 | JGI IMG/M metagenome (GOLD analysis project Ga0123357, IMG submission 89873) | Embiratermes neotenicus P4 segment gut microbial communities from Petit-Saut dam, French Guiana - Emb289 P4 | ecosystem: Host-associated > Arthropoda: Insects > Digestive system > Gut ...
GAAAAGAAAAGGGTGGGGGGAGGGGGGGGGGGGGGGGGGGAGTGTATGCATATGAAGGACTGGGTCTAACCAATCTTCTCCCTCTTTGTAACTAGACTTCTTTGTAAATTAAAGTTCCTAATACTTATGGTCTATTTTGCCTCCCCCCACCCCCACGTGTTATACCCACGTGACGCCCAAGCCTTCACCTTTGCACCTTTGTTTTGTTTTTCTTTTCAGTGCAATAATTAAGAAGTTACACTGTACATTGTGTACTGGTGTAGTTAGAAATGCCGTGTGACGTCAGTAAGCATCACTTTAACCACTGCTGTAAATACTTGTACTTGCACGAGTGTATATACGTACATATGTATTCATGCATGTACGTACGCATGTATGCACCTACAGCATGTATGTATATGTGTGTGTATGTATATATATGTATGCATGTATGTAAATATGTATGCCAACTACTGTTAACATGTAGAAACTCTATTATTTATGTAGTACTACAGCAAGAAAATAAACCAAACATATACACTATACTAATTCATAATCTAAGTGTACTTATGATCAAGATTATGTGCTGGTTACATCACCTCTGCAAGCGACAGGCTGAACTTTGAATTCCACTCTATCACGACAATAAGCACAAACCGTCTTTTCACGCACAGTCGAAGGTTCATGGGATTGTACTCATTTTCCACATGTATGCCTTAAGTAATTTTAGACAAGATCCGCTCGATCTTTAGCGCTACGCTGTGACTATGTTTTTAGTACGATTGTTATGTAGTCTTGTCATTTTATATTTGACTTTTAACAATTAGTATGCAATTGTCATATAATCTTCCCGACTTACTGAACTGGTCACTGACGACATCTGAATAAATCCGAAACATGTCTTATTATACGTGAGATATGACCTAATGCAACGTATATTGATTTATTTTCTTACAGTATATTTCATATAATTATGTGTTCCGCATGATCTCACAATCAGCAAGGTTCATCTCCTTGAAGAGCGTTTACTGTTTCATCTTCGAATTGAAAACAAAATATATTATTATGATGAACGTCAGGTTTCAAGGGACAGAAATACTCACAGTGCCCCACACACACTAAGATCGCCGCAAAGATCGCAGTGTTTCATACACGAACATAAAGAATCACGAAAACTTATCTGTCGTGCTCTATGTTTTTTAAAAGCGTGTGTGCATTAGGAATGCTGAAGAGATGCCAGGTGCGTCCAGCAACTGGCACGGGTCAGTTCCAATGAGCACCGAGAGAATTTGTCAGAAGAAAATGAGATAAATTTTATTGTTCAGAAGAGATTCATATGAGGGATGGGTAAGCAATTTTACCCTAATATATTTCGGGAAGAAGATAAACTGAGATTTTAAATTCCGTGAATATCCGTGAGATTTTAGATTCTGTCAGCTGTGAATATCAAGATTACAGTCTTTAGAAATGCGATACCATGTAGTTTGTTCGGTGGGCTCCAACTTCTGGGATAGCAGTTACCTTCGATAAATCAGTAATTATCTACCAAATTACAACACACTGTACTCTAAACACAGTAATATTTATAAATATTTACTTTTCTCTTTCTAGGTTATTGGGAAGATTTAAAGTAGCATTGTTACTGGAGACACGTAATTAGGTGGCTAATATTAAAATATATGGGAAATAAATAGGTTGGATTTGGCGAAAAACACTGGGCCGTTTTGAACTCGGCATGAAGCTTGGGATCCCATGAAAACCAGGGAAATTTCCGCATACGTATACACTGTCAAATTAGCAGGACACTGCCCTCTTTAGATGTACAACGTATGATAGTTCATTAAAAAATCAGTGTCAGAAACGACAGGATTGGCAGTATCTCATGACTACTGACATTATGAAGTTAGTACTTCTCTTCTTTGGATGTACATACACTGAACCCCGCTATTCTCTCTGGATTTTCACCCACAATCCCTACTATTTTCTCTCTCTCTCTCTCTCTCTGGATGTCCATCCACATTCTCTACTACTCTCTCTCTCTCTCTCTCTCTCTCTCTCTCTCTCTCTCTAGCCGACCTCCCGCTGGGAAGTAGATGAAGAACTCAAGCCATGCTTATTGTGACCTACCAAACAGCAACCGGACTTTATTAATAACTCAAAGCATTAGAACAGCCCGCCACTTGGCACACCAGGACCTTGCGTAGGGGGCTAATCCCATCCCGCTTGTGCACCCATCGAATAAGGGTACACTGTTGCAACTGTGGCATAACAATTTGACATTCAGGGGACCGTGCATCGTGATATATTCTTATAATAAAACCAACGAGATGCACTAATTTCTCATATTTATTTTTGGAATGAAACTCTACATGTTGCGGACAGTTTCTCTGTCCATCATCAGCAGTTTAGCACTGTACACACGGCAATGGTATATGTCATACAGGGTTTGCTGACAGCTAGCTAGCGAGATCCATCCGGATCCCGCTGGCTAGCTGTCAGCAAACCCTGTATGACATATACCATTGCCGTGTGTACAGTGCTAAACTCCTGATGATGGACAGAGAAACTGTCCGAAACATGTAGAGTTTTATTCCAAAAATAAATTTGAGGAATTAGTGCATCTCATTGGTTCTATTAAAAGACTATGTGACTTAACACTTTACGATAACTGGTGCCACCAAGCCTCACAATGTGTGTTGCACAACTACTTATCAGAACGCCATTTTGAGGCAATTGGAAGAATATTTGAAATATACAGTGACATCTGTAGCAATCTGAGCAGTAAATCTGAACACACTATAGATGAAAACCCAAGGAAGTCTCAGGAGGCCATGCGTGTGATATAGTGCATACATGCTCAAGTACGCTGAAATGTTCGTAAAGCGCCATGAGAACATTCCTTTACAGCCCTTTTTGTGCATGGAATAAAACTCGGTTTAGATTGACAAATTATCATAATGTGTTGTGTTCATAGTAGAAGATAAACGTCATTTTAGGTATAAATTAGTTTCTCCTGAAAACATTCACGGGGATCGAAAAAGTTAATCAGAAACGATGCTTTACACAATGGTCTTACGGGCGGTTTCTTCTCAAGTGACGACTGAGGCGGCAGAATCTTCCGAAACGCTTTTGATTGCCTAACAAAATGAATCAAGCCACGACGCTGCGAAAATATCATATCCAATATTCTTATTTCACATATTGGCCCACCTGATAGGCAGTGTACATTATCTACAACGTTTTATTTATGTTGAACCTGACGACACTGTCAGCGGGCCGGAATGTGCAGTGCCAAATTGCAGGTTTATTGGTAAAAATGGATATGGAAGTAAGCGGAATGCCTTCATCTTTGAATAATTTGAAGTAATAACCAGGAATTCCCTTATTTTCAATCACGTCCTGTCATCCACGTATCCTTGAACCCTGTTTATTTACCAACACTTTCTGAGGTCGAACTTCATTTGACAGTTAAAACTGTTAACATGCTTATCTGGAAGACAGGCGCACTCTAACTATAATCCTGGTAGTCGGCTTAGGTAGAGAGAGGAAGTTCGTAATTTCTTAGAAATTATATACACCATAATGGATCTCTGCCACATTCTTTGACAAAATGATTGTTTTGTCGCTCACTCAAGAGGGCTTAGGAAGCCATCTAACACGCAGTTGTCGCGGGATGGACTATGGTCATGCAGAAATATTGTCTACAGAAGTGGAGAATGAAGGAACTGATAAGACGATGTACTATTAAACAACAAATCGTTGCGGTTGCCATCACTGTATGCATACTTCATCACGCGCTGATACAAATTAACTCCAACAAAGAGAGAGTAAACCCATATAAGTGAAGACGTGAGAGGAACATATATTGACAGTGACTTCTCCTAGTTTAACATTTGTCCTACCAGGGTTGGTACTTAAATTTTAGCGTATGGTTTATGAAACACGTATTATTTGAACAGAAAAAGATAAAATTATTTAGTTAAAAAAAAACGCTGTCGAAAGTCAAACAGGGACATGGCTGCCTGTCTTAAAAGTGCTGAAAACTTTCATGTCTCTTAGGAATCTAAAATTATCTTCTAGGGGTGTTTCCAACGTGCTTTCGCGTATGCAAGCTCAGGTACATAAAAGTTAAAGGGAAAGCGGTGTTGGAAGGGGGAGGGACTGCCTAGTGCATCCCGGTTTATTTGAAGGACGGTTAAGAATATTCCCTTAAACTAAATTAGATAAGTGTTGTTCGTGGCAATATCTATACCAATTATTGTTATGTAAAAGCGAAATTTATATTCTCAAACGAATATAGATATTGATTTTTTCCTCACAGAGGAGTCTTTTGTAAAGTACACTACGAAGATCAACAAGTTAATCGCATTATTGTGGTAATCATACACAACACACAAATCCACGGTTCGCACACAGTACACAAGTTGTGCATGTTATAGCATGTGGCAGGCCTACATTGATTTATCGCTGTTCTTGAAAGGGTTAATTACTCGGGTCTAAATCTTATAAAAGTTCGCAGACTCCAGATTCAAAAGCGCGACGTTCCAAACCGCCAGAAGCTTAAAACAGATGTAATAACAAACATTATTACAGCCAAAAATTAGTAAAGCATCAAAATAAAATTTATTTTCTTCACCAGCGAATAAGCGAAACGGTAGCACGCCTACGTGTAAGAAGGTCGGAAGTTCTTAGTGAAGTATTATCAACCAGTCTGTGACATCGTCTAGTCTGATAGTTGGGTACTAAAATTTTCGAGAAAGGCTCCCCTCTTTCTCCGGTGTCGTAAAGTGACTTCTACCCTGAATGTGGAAATATTTCTACCCTGAGTGTGGAAATATTTCTACCCTGAATGTGGAAACATTTCTACCCTGAATGTGGAAATATTATGATGTTCTGCTTTGAACCGTTCGTAACCACCTGGCAGACCCACAAGCAATTCAAAGTTTTATATACATCTCCTGGCCACTTACAAAAGATGCTCTGCAGCATCCTTCGTTAAACAATTCCATACTGCGAAATCTGAGGTTCTTACAGCAGCAATGAAAGGTTACGCCGTGCCGACAGTCTTCACGGATTGACAGACCCAGAAGACGGAGGACAGCACTCTCCTCCGAAACGTCGGCATATATTTACCACTGAACACGGCGTAACATTTCAGAAGACTTGAGTCCCCGTGTTACATATTTCCTAATAAATAATCTGTTGCAAATTTGATGTTGTACATGTTCCGTGCAACAAATTAACAATATTTTGTACTTACTCCAAACAATAGCACATATATTCAATAATAACTGCTTATTGTGTCGTAATATTCTTTGCTACATGTTTCGGCCTGCAGAGGCCACCTTCAGAGAGTACAGTGATACTTCCTTTATATGACTGTTCTCCCTGAAGATGGTCTCTACAGGTCGAAACATGTAGAAAACTATATTACGACATAAATATTTATTAATGGACGTCAGTGGAATTAGGTGGGGAAAATGTAATGTACAATTTCTTTAAACAATAAGGCTGTTTATATCAGTTTTCCTAGTGTTTGAGGGACCAGGGTCGGCTGAAACGTCGGACGAGTTGTACCACAATACGTGGTACATCCCATATGAAAATAAAGAAATGTTCACATTTATCGCCGTGGCAATATGCGGATTAGGTGCGGTAACTACAGTCAGTAACATAACTAATGTATGTCTAATAATTGATGCTTTTATTAGAGATAAAAAAACTATATGTTTCGGCCAACAGTGTCCATCATCAGGTTTTGTCGAAATCATAGGCTAAAAAGAGAGAGTGTTTGTGGTGGCACATATTGTACAAACACTTTCTCTTTTTAGCATATAATTTCGGATAAAACCTGATGATGGCCACTGTTGGCCGAAACATATAATTTTTTTTATCTCTAATAAAAGTATCAATTATTAGACATACATTAGTTATGTTATTGACTGTAGTTACCGCACCTAATAGTTACTACACACAACGGAGACGGCACACCTCAAAGTTATAAGCATTATATCGTCCTTAAAATTCCTTTCTACCTTTTTCAGAGTGCAAACTTTCGTTGTATACTTTTGCAGCAAAAGCAGAAAATATGTGTACCTTATGTAGATATGAGCTTATACTAGTGGCTTTCTTAGCAGACCAAAACGCTTCTTTCCCTCACAGTAAGCCCATTCATATCACATTCCCCTCCAATTTCATTTTTTATCGGATTTACTTTAGAAGACATTTATCAGATTTCGCGTTTTGAACGGACAGGGGCAGTGCAGCCGAACTCTCCAACCGATACCGATCTGATCTCCCTCCTCCAGTTCAGCTGTCAATTTTCACCATCTACTCAACATATACAAAGGGAGGGATGTCTTAGGGCGATCCGACAACTGACGCAGCCTCACAATAAGATCTTGGTTAGCTATTTGAAGCCTGTAGAGAAGAAGTCAGTCCCAGTGACCGGCCCCAGTGGCCGCGCGGTCTCAGGCGTTGGTGTTCGGCCGCTCGCCTGCTGAGACTCTGGGTTCGAATCCCGCCGGGGACATGGATGGATGTCTGTTGTGAGTGTTGTGTGTTGTCAGGTAGAAGTCTCTGCGACGATCTTTATCGCTCGTCCAGAGGGGTCCTACCGACTGTAGTACGTCGTAGTGTGTGATATAGAAACCTCGTGAATGAGAAGGCCTTGGCCCAATAGGAACTGTTGCGTCAAAAGAAAGAAAGAGGAGGAGAATGACAAGAAATGGAAGGAAAAAGGAAGATAATTAGGAGGAGTAGTGGGAGGCACTACATTCATTATTAGAGGATACAAAATTTCTGCTTTGAAGGTTTCCGGGCAGTGGCAGGTCTGGTAATAAAAACATGTTGTAGGCAGCGAGAGTGTACTTTATACAAATAATAAGTAATGTGTCACTTTCAGGCATTATTTACTGAGAAAGACGTTTTATGTGGAAGACACGTCCTTCCGTCCGTCCGTCCATCTGCCGTCTGTGGCTACTATCAGCGGTAAACCTCCTACCGGAATTATAAAAAGCTAGGTAATGAGTTGATTAAAACAACGCAATACCAAAACAGCGAGCTTCGTAAAAATCAGTACAGTGACAATCACACTTTACACACGCCCATTAATGTATTTCTGCCCGTAACTTCAATCGTTTTTGAGTGATTTGTGTGAAAATCAGTACGGGATATCTCCATGTAATATCCCTGAGTACTGAGCTTTGAGGAAATTGATGTCATGAAACCCACACTTCACGTAATGGCGTCAATAAAAATGTCCCACATTTTACACGTCTTTCGCCATATTTGGATACAATTCGGTACAGAAGATTTCCATATACATTTATTAGAGTGACTGCAATTTTTGTGAAAATCGGGGCAGTGAGTCATATTTTACTTATGGGTGTAAATAAATTTCTACTCTTACTTTCGACACTTGTCCCAATATGGATGAAACTGGATGTAAAGTGACTAAGAATCAAAGAACCAACTAGATGCCACTTGATATTTTATTGTACTTCTTATAGGGCTCAGCACTTTTCGAGCATTACTATGCACATCATCAGGAGCTCGCGACTATGATGTTGTTTATCATATTGGTCGTGTCGTTCTTGGTTTGCTGTATGTTGGAGGTTATGTGCGGTTAGGGTGGAGTAGTGTCCGGGTTGCAGGCTGAAGCACAAGTTGTGCTTCAGCCTGCAACCCGTGCACTACTCCAGCCTAACCGCACCTAACCTCCAACATACAGCAAACCAAGAACGACACGACCAATATGGTAAACAACATCATAGTCGCGAGCTCCTGATGATGTGCATAGTAATGTTAGAAACATGTTTAGCCTATAAAAAGTACAATAAAATATGAAGTGGCATCTAGTTGGTTCTTTGATTCTTAGTTATCACAATGAAGCACGATCCAATAAACATCAGATGGCTGTAAGGTACCTGCATATAATGCTGGCGAGCACTTGGATGGTCCGTGAAAATCGTCACAGAAAATGCAATACTTTTCTAAAGACGAAGAAGAAAATTACATTTACGTGTGTACTGCATCAGGAGTACACTTTAGGAGTAAAGACCTTCATCGTAAGATCTGTGTACTGCACTACGTCAGGGAATGAAAAACTAACCGAGTTGCTCCTCAAAGTAAGATTCGCCCATCCTCCGTCCGAGGGCTTTTCAGGTACACAATGGCTCATTTTGAGGGTGTTAAGAAATACTCACGACTGCGCATATGTTACAGTAATTACTGTGCCACAAAAAGTTAACTCTGTAGCTTTTCCCCTATGATAAAAATGCATTTGGCCATTCTGCTGTTGCCTACCAAAGTGAAGTTCTGATCTCGGTCATTCTATTAGGCCCATGCCAGTGGGTGAGATAATGGGCAAATTTCCCTCGACTTAATTAAGCAACTCCTTCCGATTAAGTATAAGGGAGAGGAGGTAAACTATCACGCATTCATAACATCCTTAACCTCAACATTATATGGGAGTGAGTGGTCATTTTTACGCCCAGACCGCCTGACACCCGGGCAGATATTCCTGGCACCAGTTTCACGGAAGAATAAGTAGGCACCCAAAATCAATGTCTTCTGCGGAGAAGGCAGAAAAGTCTGGCTCTGGCTGGAATCAAACCGTAATTTTCCACCTCCGCCTAGCCCCTACCAAGACATCTTTCCTTTGCATTTTCCCACCAAAGCCCCATACTGATTTTTCTCTCCTCGCCGTGCCTATGCCCGGTCTGTCTCTCCATCCTTGACTTGATTAACACTAATTACAAATGGCAGGGAGTACCGATCAGTATGCAGGGTTCGTGGTACTGTCACTTCATCCGTTTGAAGCCCAAAGTCTCTCTTCAGCACAGTGTTCACTATTGTGGGCCTGCCATATACAAGTACGATTGGAAATAGTGTACTCCCTGATACAGCACACAAAAATCACCGAGTCGTTCACTGCTATCAAAGTGTCACACCTTTTGCGGGACATGTGTAAATGTAATTACATTTAGGCCCCCAAGCAAAGCATCGCTGTCAATGAGCCGATGTTCAGTGAACTCATAGTTACTCAATACATTTTTGTACCGAAATATATCCAAACAGAACGAAAAATACAGACAGTTAAGCATAGTTTTATTAGCATCCTTAATTTATGGGTTTCGCAGCACTGATTACAAAACCTTGCAAATCCTGAACGGTATTATGTGGAGATTTATATACCGAATTGTACTCAAATCCGCCAAGAAGCATGGGCATTACGGTTAGAAATTTATGTTCTTGAGCATTAATGTCACTCCGTCGATTGACACTAACCTCATACCTGTTCCATAGCATTTTCCTAAAGGAATGCCGTAACGATTTTTATATCAATCCAGAGATCGTTCTGTGGCTGATATTTGGACACAGACGGACTGGCGAACGGACGGATGCAGTCTCCATATAAGACTCTCTTTACCGTCAATAACGTCTTAAGCACAAAGCAAGGAAGAGAAATGTTGTAACCCCTGCAGAAATTCCCTGCATTTGGTCCAATGAACGCTGAATATTACCGATTCTCATTCTTTTACCATCTACCGGACAAAGGAAAGCTATTTTTCTGCAGTCGTTCTTTTCAAAAGCTAATGTGAAATATAAACGGTCGAATGAAAACAGTGAAGCAGATATCGGAAGAGAATAAATCGCCTGTATCCTAAAAGTTTTCTTAAAAAATGTCTGAGAGGAAAGCAATAAAAGGCAACATCTCTGTGGTGAATGAAAAATAATGAAAAGAAGCGCACAGGAATGAAGGGGGGTAATCACTGGATTGTAAATGGTCATGTTGGTATTTGTAATGAAGTATGTATGGACTTCCAAAACAGGAGGAACTACTATGTGTTCACGTATTTATGCTCAAGGAAGTGGTCTACAAAGAATGATCCACCTCTAAGCGTCCAGCATTCCTCTAGAAAAGAAAGATTAATGTAAAACTGCATTAAGTCCCATTTACAATATCTTTACAGCTTTCCCAGAACATCACGTCAAAATGTTCAAATATTCAGTTCCCATCTCACAGAAAACACCAACATTCTCCATCATAAAGATCAATCGGTTTATATTTTCTAGGGAAATAATCGACGATTCTTGTGAAAATCGTATAAAACACGTACCAAACACACGTGGACGAAACGAGATAATCCTACTGATAGGTAAGTAGGTGACAGGACTACATGCAGTAACCACTGTGTCTTAAGGAACTAACAGATATTACGGTACAATGACTGTCGTCTTGCTGTCAGCCCTGATTTACTTTCGGGATATTTCAAGTTCGCGTCTACGAAAATGCTAGTCTAATACTTTCTAAAAGGCTATAAAGTGTTCATTCCAATTTCTTCCAATTAAAAGTATCACAAGTTTGGTTAGAAGTGTCACTAAATAAGCCAGCTACATGCAGCAATAACCATCTTGAGAAGCTAATAGTCATTCGGCTAGTCAAAAATTTCTCGTTTCATAGATCAAGCAACGTCATTGCCGTGTTTATAAGCGATCCCTACTAGTCCGTACCATGAGCCAATTAAATCCACGTCCTTTGATTGCTCTAAATACCCAGTTTTCTAAATATCTGCCGTACAACTAAAGAATGTGTGTGGCGCGTAGTTCTTACACGGCTATCAATTAGAGGAGGAATGTGAGGGGGGGGGGGGGGGGGGGAGGGAGGGGGGAGGGGGGGGGGAGGGGGGGGGGGGGGGGGTAGAAATGCAGTTGACGAAGCGAATAAAATCTGTATTTTGACAGTACGACCTGCCCATTGCCAAACTGCAGCAACGTGTATGAGAAACAGTACGATACACACAGATACAAACTGTGTGCCTATCGTGATGTGGGCCTGGTGATCAATAAATATCGATTACAATCGAGACTCAAATTAAAATATCCCACAATATGCAGTACGATTTCGCTGAAGGTTTGTTTATAACAATTATTCGAGGGCAGGGAGGGTTCAGTAAGTATAGCAACTCGCGGTCCGGGGATCGAATCCAGACGGGGGGCGAGATTTTCCGCACCCGTCCAGACCGGTTCTAGGGCCCACCCAGCCTCCTACACAATGGGTACCGGATCATTCCAGGGGCTAAAGCGACCGGGGCGTGGCGTTGACCACCCACTGCCATCTAGCTCTGAAGTTGAAGAAAGAGTAAAGCAACACTAGTCCCTTTCTCTGCCTTCATGGCCTGTTATAAGTTTGTATAGAGTACAGTCTGTTATGCATAAATGTAGTCAACACCGGAACAGGATAGTTGGACATCCCTGTCACCAATAACTGCAGTAATTTCTGTACTGTCCTTCTGTGCTGCGAGCGGATATTTTTAGTTTCTGCTAGCAAGACACAGCCGTAAGATATTTCGAGCTTCTGCTGTAACATACAGTACCGTACAGTAACATACAGTACCGTACAGTAACATACAGTAACATACAGTACCGTACAGTAACATACAGTACCGTACAGTAACATACAGTACCGTACAGTAACATACAGTACCGCACAGTAACATACAGTAACATAGAGTACCGTACAGTAACATACAGTACCGTACAGTAACATACAGTAACATACAGTACCGTACAGTAACATACAGTACCGTACAGTAACATACAGTACCGTACAGTAACA
>Ga0123357_10010904_pt1 | contig 11602 bp, 4 predicted proteins | sample TergutEmb28metaG_FD_89873 | JGI IMG/M metagenome (GOLD analysis project Ga0123357, IMG submission 89873) | Embiratermes neotenicus P4 segment gut microbial communities from Petit-Saut dam, French Guiana - Emb289 P4 | ecosystem: Host-associated > Arthropoda: Insects > Digestive system > Gut ...
TATGTGTGTGTATGTGTGTGTGTGTGTGTGTATGTGTGTGTATGTGTGTGTATGTGTGTGTATGTGTGTGTATGTGTGTGTAAGTGCATGTGTGTGTATGTGTGTGCATGTGTGTGTATGTGTGTGTAAGTGTATGTGTGTGTATGTGTGTGCATGTGTGTGTATGTGTGTGTAAGTGTATGTGTGTATGTATGTGTGTGCATGTGTGTGCATATGTGTGTATGTGTGTATGTATGTGTGTGCATGTGTGTGCATGTGTGTGTATGTATGTGTGTGCATTTGTGTGCATGTTTGTACGTGTGTGCATGTGTGTGTGTGTATGTGTGTGTATGTTTGTATGTGTGTGTATGTGTGTATGTGTATGTGTGTGTATGTTTGTATGTGTGTGTATGTGTATGTGTGTATATGTGTGCATGTGTGTGTATGTGTGTGTATGTGTGTGTATGTGTATGTGTGTGTGTGTGTATAAGCACTTTTAAAAACTTACGACTGTTTATTTATGGAAACATATATTACTTTACTAATTTGATTTGTAAAAAAATGCTAAAAATATCGACACCCGAGCCTAGGTTGCGAATTGAATTTTTAATAAATTGTTCCCTTTATTATGAATATATTGTCATGGCGCATAATGTATAAGTAAATATACAGGCATAATTGTACATGTCATTTTAGTTAGTATAGTTATTCATTTTTTATTCTGTTTATTGAATTTCATGTTGCCTGCATGCAGACTAAACTTTATCAAAGTTAGCCGCACCGCAAGGAAGGTAGAGCAGGCTTGGATTAACGCTTGTCATTGTATTTGTTTTAGATTAATGTTGTAAATTCATTTTCGATAACTTTCTTAAGAATCTAACTAAAAGCGATCCTTACCTATGGTGCTGCTCTACGTTAAGTTATGTAAATATCGTATCGATAGCTTAATTTATTAAACGGTCTATCGCTGTCCAGCAAAGAGAAATAGATTTGGGCGTAGATCGCGTTGTGCATTGTAGCTTATATTTCCTTCTATCAAGCACAGTGAGAATAAGCAGAAACACAAAGAAAACGGAATTGTTCCATATTATGCTGGCAAGCTAAAAGGTGATGTTGGATTTAGGGGCCAAAATTTCACAATTTACTTCGCTGTCTGCACTATAAACAGATAGCTGTACGTACAGTTAATCTACTCTTACACGACGCAGCCCGTGAGACACCAAACAATCACATAGTCTTACTGAACATGCGCATCAAAATGTTGGACACTCCTTAAGAGGCTTTAATAGAATAAATGATGTTACTTTTTGAATGTAGTCATCCCGCTGTGTTTTATTCTTAGATATTTAATTTATATATAAATCAGTTAAAACAACGATAATATTAAAATATCAACTATGTTTATAGCTACATGTTTTGACTCGAAGGAGTCATAAGGCTATGTTTAGAACCACATATGGTTCTAAACGAGTCGAAACATGTCGTTATAACTATAGATGATATTTAATATTATTGTTGTGTTGACCGATTTATATATAAATTAAATATCTTATAGAGAGAATTTTATCGGAAAAGGCCGAAGCCGCAATACCGGGCGAAGCGTTAATACCTCTTTGACTGCTTCATAGTACCGGACTCCTATGGGAAATTGCTATCGCCTGGCTTACGGAGCCATAAGAAAGGACGAAAAACGACAGGAGTTGAAGTATCGTGATTTTGTAGGTTATTACGGGCTAAAATATGGAGAGGATTTCTCTAGTGTAAGAGACATCATCTCCGTGTTTCCACCACCTGTTCTGTTGGTTCGTCTTGGCGCTACAGACGTACTGAACCTTTTTTCCCTTAAGTTGTATGGGATGTCTAAATTCTCATGTCGCTTAGTGGCAGGGATTACTGGATAGGATATTGGCCATTAGTAAGGCATCTACATACATCTAATGACGCGGATATAGGCCTAGCTCCACTCTACGAACGGGATTTGAACTCGTAGAATTTAACGCCTTATGGGACAGTGATAACCGTGTAAATGTAGGTATGTCACGTGCTTTGTTGATAAATATTCGAGTATTTTCACTCTTTTATTTGGTTCCTTGAATAAATTGTGACGTCTTTCGTAAAGGTGTTATAACTATTTTACGTATTGAATAGAGATGTGATGATGTGTTTGGTTCTCTGGAGGATGGAATCGAAGGTGCAAGGTCAGAGTCGTTACGTAAATTATCCCTTCCCTTTGGAAGGAAGAAATGAAGTACAGCCGTACCAGTCTTTTTTTCTCTCTTTGCACTGAAACTGTGTTTGTAATTGTCCAGTCATCATCCTCTGTACTTCAGTCCAGAATCTGTCAAATTATTTAACCTAAAATATTCAGAAGCACACCCCCCACCTAACTGAACACAGTGCGTCTCCATATTAAAGACCAACTTTTTCTAAAGTTTAGTGCATTAATCGCCGTTTAATCTCACTCTAATATGCAACACATACTTACACATGTGGGCAAAAGTACTGATTTTCTTAATGTTCGATCGGGCTGTACAAGTAATTAACCCAGTGTCCTTAAACGTCGAAACGGTTTTTTTGGTTCCATGTAAGATTATACAGCTTCACACAAGATGGGAAGAGAGTCATAAACTTTGTGGGAAACGATCTGCAATGAGATGCTTCGACATACGTGTAACTCCTCTACGATAAAAGAATAGGTTAGACAGGCGGCAGGCGGTAAACACACGCCAATAGTTACGATGAGTCAAGGTTGTGAGAATAGTCGAGACACTTATTAGTCTCAACGCTAAGCTACTAAAAAATTGACAAAGAACAGATTGTCCAAAAAGCCACAATTTTTTAAAGGAGGCTATGTTGTCGTGAATATCATACGAACCGTAAGAAATCAAAGTTGTAAATGAAGGTGAACTCAAAACTTTCGTGTAACTGCACGTCCACGCCCCATTCTTTCGTGGCACAACAGACGCCTAACTGTTATACTGATTTAAGACAATACAGAGCAACCAGTTAAATTGTCATGACAACTGACACTTGAGTGCCGCACAAATAATAGTGCTGGTAAAAGCGGTGCTCTAATTCGCCGAACTCCTAGCATTATTCTCCTCTTCCGACTCCATAACGGCAGCTTGAACCTTAAATACATCATTGCAAGAATGGGATAATTTCCGGACTTCTATCTTACAAAATCACCAGACTTTAAGACCTACGACCCTTTCGTATGGGTTATGTTGAAGTTTATCTGTAGTGGTCTTGTGGCCAGGTCCACTCAAGGCAGTTGATCACTGGAGTCTTTTCCGATATGGCGTGTTGTGTGTGGGGCAATGTCAGTGCTGGATATCTGTCGTATCACGAAAGGCGGACACGTGGACATTGACTAAAACAAACCATCTCTTTCTTTAGTGGTTTGAACATACATAATGATTAAGAAAACTTAGTCAGGTAAAACCAAGGAGTGGGATTTCTCGATATACTCTCTATTTTTGTACACCGGTTAAATCTGTGAGTGGTAAGGTCTAAAGAAATTGCAGTTGTTTGCCAGTCATAAGACATACAGACAGACATAGGCAGGCATATTTGTACAAAAAGGCAAAAACATGTTTTCTTTATGATTCTAGAAAATAATATTCGGACCATAATATCAAGAAAGAATTGACTGGCGGAATACATATTGTTGACAAAGAGATAAGAAATATACACATATTTTTGTCCAAAGAAACGAAGGAAAATACCACTTAGGAAGGCTTGCTGCGAGAATATTATTAAAATTAATTTTAAACACCTTGGATGTGATAGAGTAAATTGGTTTCTTCTGACCGAGAATGAGGAGTGCTAGGTGTTCTTGTGAATACGGTAATGATCTTACGCCCTGCGTGAAAGGTGAGGAATTTTCTTGACAGCTTCTGTCAGCATGAACTTCTTAAGATGAACTGTGGTACGCCGAATCATTTATGCCATTCTTTACTGCAGTCACAAATGACAACCGTGCCTTGTCGTGTGTCTCGTCTCTTTCTTTGCTTAAGGTCACGCAACGTGGACAGTCTGACCTTCCCCCACTTTATTGACAGCTTACCTGGTGTAGCTGGACCCTTGTTACGCTCAAGATCATGTCCTTGTGCAGCCTCCTCCACATTACTGTCGCCCGTAACACATCAAAACAAGGACCTTCAGGCTCAGAACACGGAAACCAATATTACCCTCTTCCATCAAGTCACACGTCGTTGCTCCAGTTTAGATTCCTGACGATTCGATACTGTTTGCAGTAGGCCGAGACACTTGTATCTTTCCGTGGGGTATCCAATGCGTGAACAGAAGGCTTCTCAGTTTAGTGCGATGATTTTTAACTGCATACTTTATTATTTATTTATTTGTCTTTAAATCTGTAGTTTATTTAATGTCTTTGTCGGAATCTCAGATTAGTCCATTAGAGTTAATAACGAACTGAAGATGATGGGGAAGGAAGTCGTTGTGGCCCAATATGAGACACTATAGCAATATATTTCAGGAGGGAACTGTCGCTCGCTGTATGGAATTTGATTGCCTAGTGACTGTGAATGATGCTTGCAGAAAGATTGTGAGTGGGTAGGTTAGTCAGTTTCAACACTTTTTTATTACTAGCTTAAAAACCCAACTGACACAAATTTTCCATTGAATCATTGACACATAATTTAAAATTCTTAACTTAATTGAATCTTTGAAATTACTGTTGCTGAGGAAAGAAGAGATAATATTTCAGACCATCACTGACAGATTTTTTTTCTTAATTTCCTCTGTATTTCCTGTTGCTTAGTTGATATATTTAAAAGGATTTCTGATATGCTTTTCGAAGTGTCCAAGTTTCAGCAGCATACAAAGCTATTATCCGCATGTAGCACTTTACTAGTTTCATCCTCAAATATGAGTCTGAGTTACTGGTGCAAAGAGGGAAGAGAGATAAGGAAAATTATTTTAAACACATTTCCTCTTGAAGTCTGTTTTCGAGGCAACTACACAAAAGTAAGCCAAGGTACCGCATCTGTCACGCTATGCACAGGTTTACTGACAAGTAAAGCTTCATTACTTTACAGTCAGTAACTGCATGTTGGATCGGAAATCGTAATAGTAACTAGTAAAGGAAACCTGTAAACCTACCTTATACTTATGTATCCACATATGAGCTGGAATAACGCAGTTGGCATAGTGACTATGTCGGAGAATCGTGGTTCAATTCCCGACAGGGCCAACAGATTTGTTTCTTTTTCATTTGTCCAGACCGGGTCTGGGTCCTACCCGGGCGGGTAACTTCGACCAGTTCTCCGACGGTAAAGCGGAAGGGCCGTGAAGGTGGACAGTCACACCTATATAGTTCGGAAGTTAAGAACGCGTGAAGTGTGACTCTCCGCCATAAGTTTTCCCGTTGTTCACAGGAGCAGCTTTATATTTGCCATGCGAATATAGGCCTATGTGTCTGTTCATCTATACATGTTTATTGTTTGTTGCGCAGTAAATTGGAAAGTGTGACAAAAAGAGACTGAAAACCTGTAACTGGTGAAACACTCAAAAACTCTTACAGATATATGTTGGCTGTTGACAATTTCAGGATTTGCTCATGAACCTTAATTCTTTACAGAATAGTAGATCAAGGTCATTTGTATGTCATAGGCAGTTCATGTTTATGGAAGGGAAAATTAGTGGAAATTAGACGAGCAACATTGCAGAGCATATTGTGTGTTGTAATCTCTGGTAGCTCGTGAAATCGTGGAAGGACAGCGGCAGACAATGAAGTGACCTACGAGATACCCTCGAAAATTCCATCACCCCTTGATCGCTTGATGTAGTATGGGCCTATTTTTTCCAAGGTTTCTGCATAAGATAGGATCTACAATTACCACGCTGCGTCTTAAAAACCTGATTCACTGCTGCTACTTACGTGACTTTGCCATAATCACGTTTCGTGAATGTTGTGTTAGCTTCAGGTTCGGTGCAGCCTTTTTTTTCAGGTTTCTGCTGGCCATTAGACGTGACATTCTTACTTGCTCTTTGAGGCCTGAAAGTCTTCCAAGCAATACATAAAAAGTCAGCTGGTTCTGTGTCAACACAATGAGCCTGCCTTATAAAGACCCACTGTTTCATGCTCTAGAGCTAAATAATCGCCGATATTATGACAGTCATACGAACAAAATAGGTGTACTCTGTAGGTGAAAGGTGAAATTTAAATGTTATTGGAAATGATGTATGAACCGCACGTACATAGTTATTGTGTTTTAAAGATTGGAAGCATAGCGTACTAGCAAACCTAAAAGATATAATAAAGTTAGTTATTCCGTACATTATGGTTAAATTGCTTCTTATGAGACGAAACAAAAGAACTTGCGACGTACACACTATTATAGTCTTTCATTGCTCGCGCTTGTTTTGGCAAATAATTTTGCCTTATATTTATATGTTCAATATCACCTGAAAAATATATATGGTGTATGTGCAATACTGTTATATTGTTCATACATATAACATTTCGGTATGTACATACATACGTATATGTGCATATATATATTTTTTTTTACGTTTTGCTGACCGTGCATCTCAGTATACTTGTATTTATCGCAGTAATTAACCAACTTGATGCACAACAGTTTTGTTTTACAGTAAGTTTATTTCATGCCTCTACATGTTTCGAGCACATGGTGCTCGAAACATGTAGAGGCATGAAATAAACTTTTTGTAAAACAAAAATTTTGTGCATCAAGTTGGTTAATTACTGATATATATATATATCACCTTGCAATTTGAAGCTAGCTGCAGAATGGTACATGTAATGAGTATCATTGTTGTAGTCTGTTGTATTTTAGCCAGATTTAAACTTGGTGCGTGGACTCCCTAAGGAAGGCACAATTATTTGCCGAAACAGGTGGAAGTGACGAAAGATTGCAATGCTGTGTGTCATATGTGTAATTGTTTGCTTTATAAATGAACGATGCAAGAGTTAAAAAATTCTTCCCGCCCAGGCCACTTACTCGTTAGGGTAATTGGAGGTATAATTCTAAATTGTCTTCACTTAGTAAGATAAACATGAGTGGTCACGCTTACGCTCAGATCTCTTAACCAGTTACGCACTGACTAGAAATGTGATGTGTCACAGAGCAATTCTGGAAACTTTCGAGAACAGAATTTTTCTCCTAACGGGGGATTGTAGAATATTGCCTTCCTCTACCAAGTCGCACCATATTCACGTACGGTATGTGCATAAAACACAAAAACTCTAAACTTCGGGGACCAATAACGAGCAGAATTTCGAAGCACTAATTTTATAGGTTTTTAGTGAGGAAAAACACAATTCTCGACTGAGCAAACACTTAACACGGTTGAGGACTTCAGTGATTTTCTTCAGCTACATATCAAGTTGGTGTAACTGGAACGTTATGTAATTATTTAAATCTAGGAGGAAGAAGCATTGTTTGCCAACCATCTTCCTAATATTTTGATTGAATTTTCATTGTAGGTTTCGTCAGTCGTCTCTAATATTGAAATACGCTAGAACGCCTTTTCCATATTCTCTTCATTTGTTCGTTATCTAATAATAAAATTGGGCCGGGTAGCTCTGTCAGTATAGCGACTGACTACGGGCTGGAAGGTCCGGGATCGAATCCCGGTTGGGACGAGATATTCCGTCCGTCCAGACCGGCCCTGGGGCCCACCCAGCCTCCTTTAAAATGTGTACCAGGTCTTTTCCGGGGTAAAGTGTGGCCGGGGCGTGCTGCTGACCACTCACCACCTTCTAGTGCCGCGGTCATGGAAGAGTATAGCTATACCTCTATCCACCCTCTTGGCCACACCGGGCCTGTAACGGGATCCCTTTACCTTTAATAATAAAATTACAGACTGCTAACTAAACAAAATGCGGTCAAAAATTCTTTAGCGTCGCACATTCAAGCACCTGTTTCTCCCAAACAGCTTGAAATGGAAGTACTGTGTATATCTCCTCTTCACTTAGAGTATTTCTTTACTCATTAACTCGTCGTGAGCTAATAACCTGTACAGCACATTTCTGTCAAACACTCTTTCATCCTGTGGCCATCCCCTACTCTGCCACAGTAATTCGTGTTAATTCACGCAGAGGACCTAACTTCTACAGCTTTGAAGTTGCTGTTCATCGAAATAATATTTCTGTATTCAGTTCCAACACTAAAGACAGCACAATGTACCTTTCCATGCTTTATTGGCAAAAAAAAGTCGCTGTACACATAAGTATATTACGTTACTTGCAGAGATTTTGATGTTAAGGCACATGTTACAAATTGATACCACACGCTTACAAGTTTAAGAGCCTTCCCACGCTTCTACGTAAGCTGGAACAATTGGTATTTGAATACTTCAAGAGAATGTTTATTTATTCGAAAGAAAGGCATCTCTTATTCCATATTTTAAATTGAATTCTTCTAAAAGAATGGAGCACTGACGGTGGACAATGCACCTCACGCAACGCTCTGCGTGACATGATCCATGGTCATATCTCCTTATTATCTCTGGTGGATGCTACCTCTTCATGTCTGCCAGGTCCCTTCTTTTTAATTCTACTCTCCTGCCTAATCTCAAACTACAAATATCTTTCCTTCATCTGCTTACAGATCAGACACACAGGCACATATAGCATTTTACCTTAAACTGTAATCCTAGAAATGCCACCTTCAATTCCTACATCATCGAATCGCCAAATCGGTGTGACAGAACTGCTCTTGCTTAGTGGGTGAATAATAATTTGGTCAAGCATTTTAAGTACTGACTAACTCAATGGAGCAGAGTCCTTTCTGAGATGCTAATAGGTTTGCTGGAAGTCAAGAATTTTCCCAAGTTTATGGAATCTGAAAGTTCGTTACCACATTCACAAGCACCAGCCACCTGTCCCTATCCTGAGCCAGATCAATCCAGTCCATGTCTAGCCATCCTACATTTTGAAGGTTCAATTTAATATTTTCCTTCCATCTATTCCTAGATATTCCAAGTGGCTTCTTTCACTGAAGTCTCTCTACCAAAACCCTGTATGAACCTCTGTTGTTTCCTGTACGTGCCATATGTCCCGTCCATCTCATTCTTCTTGATTTTAACACCCGAATAATATTTGGTGAGCAGTAGAGGTCATGCAGCTCCTCGTTATATAGTCTTCACTCGCCTTTTACCACGTCCCTCGTGGGTGAAAGTGTGTGTACCTCTTCCTTTAAATATTATTGCTGAGGAAAGTGGCGTGTCCCCGTCTAGGAACGGCCACAGCTGCATCCAATGTTTAATTGTGACTGACCATTTTTAAATTTAATGTGTTCCTTACCCGTGCATTAAATTATAAAATATAGCAAAGCAACGAATGAATGCACTTTGGTAAAACCTATTTTATTACACACTCCTAATCACCAATTTTTTCGGTCGCACTCACTAGCTTCATCAGGGTGTCTTAAAGAATATTAATAAAACAGTGTATATTTTACGTGTTACTAGTATTCTTTGAGACACCCTGATGTTGGTCGCAAGTACGAACGAAAGATTATATGAATAACAATGTGTAATACATTACGTTTTACCAAAGTGCATTCTTTGGTTTACTATGCATTGTTGTGACTAAACTTATTCTGTCTCTTTTTTTCTTCCACAGCGACTAGTTTCAGCTACCTATAGGAGGTTAATAAAATTTATTCTTAGATAAGGAGGTAGGAACTGTAATTAATATGTCTAAGAGGAGATTTGTAAGTGCATCATGCTATGACCATTACGAATCACCACACTCCCCCCATAGGAGTATAAAATTCCTCTGCTGTGACGCTTTGTTTCTGGTAAGTTGTTTGGCACTTGCCTAGATGAAGTCAGGAACCCCGTGTCCAACGACACGTCGTAGAGTCCAAGATTAGGCGAATCCTTGAATTAACCGTTGTGAAAAATATCAAAACGAAAATCTGGCACAAAATATCTGGCTTACGTGGCCGACAAACCGTCTGTCAGTAGAGTAAGTTATAGCTACTTAGGTCTCTGACAAGTTGTCATTTCTGTCAAACTGTATACAGCCAGACTGGTTGTTGTTGCCAGGGTCAACGAGTGTTGGGTCCGTACAGGAAGTTCTATTGTTATCTAACGGAAAAACCCTTGCTTAGTTAGCTGCAAGGAATTCGACCAAGTTCGAGGCCCTCCCTAACGTCTCGTGACGTGCCATTTTTGGTCAGAAGTCGTTACACTTCCTCACAGATCTCAATGTGGGAGTCCAAATTTGCCGGCTGTTCGCAAGTTTTGCAGATACGCTCTGCATCTGGAGGTCTGCTCCTCTAAACGCATCCTGATGACGCACCATGGTGTGATGTCAAGGAACCCACGCAAAATCTTCAGAAATCCTGAATGGAATAGACGCAGGTAAATATGGAAATGTCGTAGTAATATAAATGTTTATAGAAGTGCAGTAAAAAGGCCAGGAATGTTTTAGTTTTTCTCCGTATGTGCCAAATGTTTAATGAAATTTTTGGGTTCATAAAGTCAGCGGAATTTCTTCACTGGTTCGTCTTGAAGTCTGCTCCATTTTGTTTAGCTATCTGAGGGACATCTTTCATGTTTAGCGGCAAGGTGTGGTCAAACTGAAACACAAATCACTACGATCGGACAATTGACTTCGATTAGCTTAGAAAATGAATGTTTAATTACAGTCGTTTCAGCATCTTAGTGACCCACACCTTTAAATTTATGTGCTTGTTATTTGTAACAGTTCTAATCTGCGAAGCAGTTGAAGACTGAAATTAATCTATATTATATTTAACGATTCACTTCCCACTTCACAGAAGAAGAGTGCATTTTAATTAACAACTAGTTATGGTTGTTTAAGAAGACAGCCGATGCTCTTTGTGAGAATCACGAAAAATACGTAGGCCTATAATTTCTGTGTGAGCAAACTGCAGAGATTAATTATTGTATTATAACATTAAAGTGGATAGTACATGGAGCCATTACTGTGCTTTGGTAGTGTAAAGAACGTACGAAAGAGCTTTGGAATATGAAATGCTAGTGATTAGGCAGGCAGATGGTCACCGTCCTCCTTTCCCGCAAAGAATGAAGAGGACACGTCCGCAGTGATATGAAAGCTGCGTCGTTCTTCCTGTTGTGACCCTTGATGACCCCGCAACCTGCCGTCAAATGGAGGACACTCCGGCATTCGCGCCGTATCCACCTGGCGGATTATTTAGCCCAGGACGTGAATCCTTTACTGAGGCGTGCAATAAGTATTTGAAGAAAATTGGATTAGCTCTAACTACCAAATTAAACTTGAAGTACTCGATGGAAAAGGACGTATAAAATAAGTCCTAGTTAAATAAAAATCAAACATTTAATTAATTTGGGGCTTTTTTGCTTAATAGTAATAATATTTATTTACTGCAATTGGGTTGTTACCCGGTGGCAGTGGTTATTTTATATGTAAACAAAACATGAAATTGCTTACTACTTAATTTAAGTTGGGAGGGCTACATAAGAAGCATGTAGTGGCAACTTGGAATCTTGGGAACCATCTCAGGATTTGCTTTTAGGCACAGGGAAACCAAGAAAAACCTGTGTCGAGATGGCCGGTCGCAGGACCTTCCGAATACTGACTTCTAGCCAGCAGTCCGGCATCTGAAGTAAAAAAAAA
>Ga0123357_10010906_pt1 | contig 11600 bp, 9 predicted proteins | sample TergutEmb28metaG_FD_89873 | JGI IMG/M metagenome (GOLD analysis project Ga0123357, IMG submission 89873) | Embiratermes neotenicus P4 segment gut microbial communities from Petit-Saut dam, French Guiana - Emb289 P4 | ecosystem: Host-associated > Arthropoda: Insects > Digestive system > Gut ...
AGGTGGGCTCTCATGACAAGATAACCCTAGAACAGGCCATGAAGGCCCAGAGATCCACTACAGGTATAGCTCTACTCCTTCTTTACCCTCAGCGCTAAATATGAGGTGGGTGTTAAACACCACGCTAACCCAGAGGAAAAAAACCCAGTGCGTCATTGTACAGGAGGCTGGGTAGACACCAGGTTTGGTCTGGACGGGTGTGAAAATTGTCGCTCCCACCAGGATTCAATCCCCGAACTCTAATGACGTTACTCTAGACAATTTTCATCATGACCCTAAAGATTTTATCTTTCTATTGTACTGCGAGTAGTCCTGCCATGGTTTGCTGGACTGTAGTAGTCTGTTACGGTCTCGCGCTTCTTCCTCAGCACTGTATTGAATGACTGCCAAAACTCAGCTCTGTCCAGTTTATTTCCACGGAAATAGTCTCGGTATCCCTTGGACAGATGTAGGGTCGGCCCAAACTACCAGAACTAATCCGTGCAACTACCTTCTCACTTTTCAACTTTCAACCCAAGATGTGGAAGCAGATGTGAGATCTAGGTCTAACCGTAATATTAAATTCCAACTGTAATTTTATTGTTATGTCACACAGTGACCCGCAGATGACCAATCTTTGGTCGAAACATGCAGCCATGCAATTTATCCTAATAAAAATCAATAAATAGTTGTGTTGATGGTAATTATATACTTAGTTATTTCCACTTATATTCATTTACTCTCACTCTGGCACCAACATTATGATTAATTAATTACTGAAAAACGACAAACCCAAGAAGAATGCATTAAAATGTAATATTATAAAGACTATAATAATGAACCTCGTGTACCGTTTTTTTCAAAAGCTTGCACTTTTTGTTCTCATGAATGACGACATCTCGCAAATAGTGTTATAAACTTTTCATACGGTGCAGCCTCCATTACGGATCTTGTGTACAGTAGGGGCTCACTCCAGGGCTCTCGCACTGCTGTGTGTCTTGTCACGTCCAATAACACAGTTTACATCGCAACGCTTTACTTGTACCTCAACGCCGTATATTTCCACTCTGTACAACAAGGTGTTCCGTTTTACCACTTCACAATTTTCCTGTAATACATATTGCCAGTGCGATATTTGAGTATCTCGCAAAAGTGGTGATGACGTCTTACTGGATATGAAGCCGTGTCGACTGGTAAATATCTACAGGGGATAAAAGAAGTCCAAAACGAGGAGAGGGGACTTCTTAGGTCCTGAGGCTGGAGGAAGAACGTTCGTCCAAAACGTCCGTACTAATTTTCAAATTGACACAGCTTCTTATCTGAGAAGGTTTGAATCACTTAAATTCTATGTTGTTGATTCCACATGAGGCAATTTCGGTCTGTATTACAAAAGTGGAATACACGATGGACTTACGCTTGTTGTTGTGTTACATAATCATACTGATGTTAGATGTTCTGATTGCAATTTTGTATATGATACTGTCTGTTGGGTCTTAACACGATATGAACTGAGACTGTTCGAGAGACTAGTGCCGATAAGAGTGATAACTGATGAATAAAAAACCAACTAGTTGTCTCTTATTATTTTATTGTATTTCTTATAGGCTCAACATGTTTCGAGCATTATTTTGCCCATCATCATGAGCTCGCGACTATGATGTTGATTACCACATTAGTCGTTTCGTTCTTGGTTTGCTGTATGTTGGAGGTTAGGTGCGGTTAGGCTGGAATAGTGTCCGAGCTGCGGGCTAAAGCCTGCAGCTTAGTAGAGGTATACTTCCACTCATTCCTAATCTCGGTACTAGACGGAGATGAGTGGTTAAATTCATGCCATGACCACTTTAACCCCGACAAAGGACACCAGTACCGATTGAACAGGAGGCTGAGTGGGCCCCAGGGCCAGTATGAGAAAATATTTTGCCTCTACCGGGATAGGAACTCCGGCTCTCCAGCCCGTAGCACAGTCACTGTACCGACTGAGTTAGGCCTGGCAGTGATGAAGTAAGATATGTTTCACAGTTCAAAACTTCCTCACAATTTTTCTGGACAACTCACTTTCAACTTCGGAGAATCCTGAAACACACACCGATTAAAAAATTTCTGGCTTCTACAGCACTAAATATTTAGAGTGTCAAAGTGTGCTTTCAGTAAGGCTGTGTACGTATATTACGCCACAAAATAATGGGACATGCTGTAATGAGATCGTGGGCAACGGTTGTTTCAAATATTTACAGCAACACAAACAATCATAAATTCTGAAACTTATCAGTTTTTCAAGGCTTGTTTATTGTTCCATTACGCACATTTAGCCCGCATTCGTGGTCCACGAATGCGGGCTAAACAAGCCAAGGAACAGATTTATGCCTGGACTAAATTAACAGTGACACAACAGACGCATAGAAACAACATATTAGGGCAATGTCTGTATTCTACTGGAGCTCATCCATCCTGCTCTATTTATAACTCTGTGCCGTGTCAGCATTTTACACAAAGAAGAACATAAACCGACGGTATCTTAAAGCAAAGAAAACCCAAAAGAACATACAGAGAAAACGCGTATCTGACATGGAACTTTCAGAACTTTCGTACTCTTCATAATAACTGTTATATTATTTTGACGAATTATCGACAAGATAAAGAAGGCATAATTAGTTGAAGAATAAGAGACCAACTTGATGTGACTATTTATTAAGTTTTATTGCACTTCTTCTATGCTCAACATGTTTGGGACATTAATACATCCATCATCAGGAGCCTGCGACTTTTCTAGTCTCAGGCTCCTGATGATGGATGTATTAATGTCCGAAACATGTTGAGCATAGAAGAAGTGCAATAAAACTTAATAAATAGTGACATCAAGTTGGTCTCTTATTCTTCAACTATCACAATGATGCACGGTTCAATATGCATAAGGCCTAATTAATAAAACTTAGGCGAAAAAAATAGAAAGAAATAATCACAAATGCTGCCACCACCACCACCACCACCACCACCACCACCACCACCACCAACAACAACAACAACAACAACAACAACAACAACAACATCAACAACGACAATACTACTACTACTACTACTACTACTACTACTAATAATAATAATAATAATAATAAGTGTAATGTAGAAATAAAGTAATACCAGAAAAATAGGGGCGAGTGAAATCATCTCAAAATCTTTCAGAAGATATCTGAACAAAATAAGGGGAAATTATGACAAAAGTAACTACTCTACAGCAAACAGCCATATTGGGCACTGCGCACAAACTCGTTCTTCGATAAGTATCAGTGCAAAAGTACAAAACGTTTCAAATGGGAAATAACAGTGCGCGTACCGTGTATTGTAACCACGGAATTGCTATAAATTGTGTGCACTAGAAATTTGGTTTGTTTCAGGTATAAAATTGCAAATGGTCTACCCAAATGTGACAAATAAATGAATAACAATAATTATTATAACAATAAGTGATCGAAATAGAAAGGGACATATTGGAAAGGAATTTCGTCTGATATGAAGAACTAAAGGCTTCCGGCTGTTACAAGCGCATTTAATTGAAACCTTAAATAATTCTCGCACACAATGGCAGGTTTTAGAATTTTATAATTCTAGCACTGATACTGATGATATATATAGACGATGATCATCACAGTAATGGTAATAATAATAACTTAATAATAACTTCATAATAAGTAGAGGTAATATGAAAATTAGCCAAAATTGTGTAACTTCTAAGTTGTGTCCGACAGACGTCGGGTTGCAGCTTGGCCACCTGCCTGATGTTTTAAGTGGTTTTTCCTTAGACACACTAGGTCTATTCCGAGATAGTAGCTACCAATTTTACCACGACCGTTTCCATTCAAGTTTGTTCCAACAAATTATTCACTTCTTACCCTATATTTCGAAGACACGCAGGTGCACCATAGGCTGACATACTGGTACACGGTAAGATCTGTAACCTCAGACAATCGAGGACACTTGATTCGACTTGGACTGGATGGTGTGACGAAAGACGCGAGAGTCCAGCACGCTAAACTGTGACATAATCTGCACAGCATTGCTAAGTCACAACTATACAGTATGTCACCTAATCATGACATCAACTTTCAAAAATTTTGCACTATAAAGCAGACCTTCTTGACGTTCCTTGTCAATTTTCTGTTGAACTTTTTAAGTTGGATATTCCACAGAATTAATTATAACTATATACAAAATATGTCCCACTTTTCCTTGGTCACCTATTCTTCTTGAAACGAATTGAGCTTGTATAGAGATTCACAATATTAATATATTTGAAAGTGCCTTGTAACAGTGTCTCCCAATCAGTGGTTGGCTGTCCGCAGCTTAATTTCATACACATAACCTAAGCTGAAACCCCCTTTCCGTATCAGATTGCTGACAATTCTCCCTGCTTCCTTCCGTCTCAAACCACCCCGCGAATAACACAGACTTGTAGCAACTCACTGTACATAGCATCGTACTGTACGTTATTTTAACTGTACAAGATCAGAATATGTAATTATGACATTAGTCTCGTTTTAATACGCGTATGTAAGAGTGCTTGATATGTACCGCGTAACGGTGTTTCTTTCCACAGGGGCAAAACATCCGGGGCCTGAAGCTAACCCCTCACCTCCTTGTAGTGCCGAACTTATGAAAGCATGGAGATAGAATTCTACGCTCTCTTCATGTCTGGATTCCGGTGGCCGTGCAGTCTAAGGCGTAGGTCTGCAGCCGCTTGATTGCTGGGATTCTAAGTTCGAATTTGCCTGCGGGTATAGATGTTCGCCTCTTGTGTTTATTTTGTACGCAGCTGCCTCTGTGACAAGTTGATCACTCTGCTAGAGGAGTCCTATCGTGTGTGTGTGTGTGTGTGTGTGTGTTTGTGTCTAATTGTGTGTACACCACGCAAAAAGACTATTCCTTAGTAACTTTAAACACTCCTAGATGTAACTTTTAATGGTCAAGTTTTTAGTACGAAAGCCACGAAGGCATGCTGCATGCTGGGGGGGGGCTAGTGACTTACAACTCCATCCACTCGGCATTAGGCGGAGGCGAGAGGTCAGGTTTACGTCCCAGCGGTTTTGTTTTGCCCCCAAGGAAAAAGTCCGCTTCACCCATTTACTTGGAGGCTGATTGAGTTCCAGAGTCAGTCCGGTTGCTTAAAGAAGCCACAAATACGTTGCTCCTGTCTGAAATCGGAACACAGTTCATCGTTTGTGAAGTCACTATACCACTGCACTACCCCGGCTTAAGACGTGCTGGCAGTAATTGCCCGTATGTCCTTACTTGCAGTCTACGGCGTGAGACAGAAACCTAACGACCGTGTAAAATACGTGATTCCAGAATCAGCAAAAGTAGGGAATAGCTAGCGCAGAAAGCTGTAGATCATTACACACAGGCAGAGCACAGCCGCTCGTCTCTTACAATGAAGTGACAGCACAGCTCGTCTGCACAAACGTCACAGGCAAAGTCGATACGATGTATTACGAATGAAAGAATCGTGACAGACCGACTGTGTGCCGTCAGTTATTTTACAGAGACAGATAGACAAAAGATACTTACTCTTTGCATAATCCCGTAGCCCTACTGCGTCACAGGACCAATGTTAAGCTGTGCGTCATTACAGAACCAACCCCCATCCACCCACCCCCAAAAAAACAGACAGAAAGAGAGAGAAGCGTCGCCTGCATTATTTCAAACTGTAATGTGTGACATGGCTACAGAGTTGTGAGGCAGTAGACCCAAACAAAAGGCACTCGTCGTGGTCACAAATTCACAGTTGTATAGCGCCTGGCAGGACGAGTGTAAGCCGTGTAATATATACAGCACACAGGCACATCGAAGGCACTCGCGTGTGCACATCTTTCAGCCAAGGAGCTTTCAGAAAGGTTGCGAGTTGCAAATCATTACAGGCAAAATCATAGTCTTCTGTAAAAAACCACAGCCACAGTGCAACCTGCGATTTATTACATGGAGACATAAATAAGCCATTCATTTTTAGCTTAGCCTTAGAGTAAAAATGCCTGACAAGGCGTCCGTGATTTGTGACTCACAATTTGCAGGCAGACAAACACGTCTCTTTCCCTGAACTACAAATCAAAGCGCGCGCCTGTAAATTAAAAATGACAGAAACGTGCAGAGTGACACGTATTGCACGAGAGGTGACAGAGATATAGAACTGCAGACAGAGATGTTTTGTTTACCGACTTTGTGCGTTAAAAAGTTACGTAATATCCATGGAAGAAAATACGTAAAACGCGAGTATGGAACACTGGCGGAAAGATTCTGGCTGGAAAGAACCGAAGTGCGTATTTGGATAAAGACCTGTTACAGTGCCACAATGTCGAGTAAAAATCTCACGTGGATTGGCCTGGGATCGAAACACAACTTCGTTTTTGACAAGCCGGAGACATATATTTTTTAAGGAAATAATCTTTTGAATTAGTTTTGTTAAAAAACAATTTTGTTTTGCCTGTCGAAGAATAAACGAGGAAAATGTAAGATGTATTGTTAGGAATAAGGTACTGAGAAGGGGGTGGGGGTGGGGGAGGAATAACGTTAAAATAAATCTTAAATAAAGAGGGTTTTGATGGTATCAACCGGAACGCAATTACTAGAAATTTTATGGACTGGGTCCAAGTTAATTTTGGCAGAAGTAAGGATACGCAAATAAATTAAAATTTATATCAAACCAATTAATTAAAAATATATATTTATGAATGATTAGAACAAACCGAACCACATGCTACGCGCAATGTTTAGGGTGAGAGTAACTCACTACCTGCCAGTGACTGTACAAGAAATGGGGGAAGGACATTAGTTGGCTTACAGAAAACCAGAAATAGTATCGAATAGTAAGATAGCGAATTTGTTTGAAATTAGGGGTGTGTACAGAAACCGACGGACGCCGGCTGTCCCTTTTATTTGGTCCAGAATTAAATAGGACGCAACGACTGCGTCTCCCAAACCAATTATTATCTGACAATATCCAGCAATAAAATCTGAACGGTACGTTCTAAGTAACGTAACTGGAATACAGTGAAGTGTACTGTTGAAATAATTACTTAGAAGGCAAATGTTACTTTATCCTCCGAATGTAATGCCATTATAAAAAAAAATTAGAGGAAGAAATTACAATCCCGCACCAAGTGTAGTGAAAGGTGTTTCTTTAATCAATTAAAAACTGTAAACTTTAAGCTTCTGAATGTTCATTCAAAAATCCAAGGACTGGGTACAAATGCCTTTCAATACAACACCTACAGATTCACTCGAGTCGAGCTCACACGTCTATCGACTACTACTAGTAACCTGTGCCAATCACGTGCACCCTCAGAATTTCCATATAATTACATGAGCTAGGGCAGGTGAACGGGACCTAATCAGCCTACATGAAGAAGAAAGAAGGGGACAAGAGGATAGGAGGTAGGTGGGTTATATGGTAAGGACAGGAAACATTTTAATTATCAACAAACAAATGCACTTATATAAAATTTCACATTAAAATACTTAAAATCGCTCCGAAATGTTTCGATCTTAAGATCATCCTCAGGGAGCTACGTTGTTCCTTGCTAAAGTCATTTTAAAAACATTCACAAAATAATTCCTTTCTATTAACAGGGTGTTGGGGCAGGATGTCGTGTGCAGCCACATGCTGCCACAACATCCTGTTAACAGAAAGGAATTATTTTGTGAATGTTTTTAAAATGACTTTAGCAAGGAATAACGTAGCTCCCTGAGGATGATCTTAGGATCGAAACATGTTCGAGCGATTTTAAGTGTTTTAATGTTAAACTTTATGTAAGTGCATTTGTTGGTTGATAATTAAAGTGATTCTACGAAATGCACGGTGCAACAATAAAGACAGGAAACTAGATCCACTTGGAACACACAGGATGTTCTCTAATATATTCTTATACTGAAAGCCAACGAGGTGCACTGTTTCTCAAATTTATTTGATAAAGTACTCTACATGTTTCGGACATGTCCACTATCCATCATCACGATTATCTCAACACCGTATACACGAAGTAGGTATTTGTCACTCTAGTGTACTGCATGTGTACAGTGTTCAGATACTCCTGATTATGGACAGTGGACATGTCCGAAACGTGTAGTGTATTTTATCAAATAAATGTGGGGAATAGTGCATCTCGTTGGCTTTCATTATAAGAATGAATCACGATGCACGGTCCTCTGAATGTCAAATGTTCTCTATGTTTGTAGGCATGTGCCACACATAATGTAAACAGACACTGGACTTTGGCCTGGATCTTGTCAGAACTATGATAACAATAATATTTAAAGTTTGTAATTTTGTACTTACAGTACTGAGAAAATGAGAAAGCTATTAAGTTCAGGTCAGGCACTTGTTGTTACAAAGCGAATGAACGTAGTGAATGTAACAGGGAGGCATGTAGAGCAGTACATGTGCCTTCATCAGTTCTTTCTCAAATAGGGAAACTAGAGGAATTGTTGAAAGTTCTGTTGGTGGTTTCAAATTGGAATAGGTATTGCAGACTAGAAAGGTTGTTATACCAAGCATGTACAGGCTGTTAGCCACTGGACTGACAGCCACAACCAACGCAACATGATTCTGTGCTTTCATATCATCCAAGGTCGTTTTTCGAAGAAACGTGTGTTGCAGATCGGAGGTCCTGGAATATAAGACAATTCACGGTTGATTTGAAAGATTCAAGATTCTTAAAAAATTGCACAGACTTCCTATACTTATATTTTACGGGGCTACTACTGCGACTACAACAACAACTACTACTATTACTACTATTACGTCCACCATCACCATTATCACCAAACAATTGGTGCCCATTTCTTACTGTTTTTACAAACAAGATTAACTGACAAGATGCAATTATTTCGCATAATCAGTAATGTTCGACAAGCAACTGATTGTTCATAAATCCTGTCACATTTATTATTCTGGTCGATTTAATCACCCTAACAGTGAAGATTATAATTTATAAAGCCTACAATTACGCAGCTATCCTCATTCTTCTGTTGCTCCCCACCTCTTCGGTTAATATGTTCCTCTCAGTAGACCACCTCTTATTATTAATCATCCTCAACCCGTCTTCACCTAGGGCGTGGCAGCCAGCTTCACAATCATATAAAAGAAGTAAGATACTATTATTATACTATTTTAATTTTTTACTTATTTCTCTTGAAGACTGGGAGGAGCATATACAGTAGTGAGTGGTGGCAAGCATTTCCCGAATTGTCTGCTTGTTCTTACATGCTCCTTCGATTTGTTATTTTCGTTACAAAATACGTGAACTACCAGCAAATTTCAAAACATAAATTTATCTTTTACAGGACACCAAGTTTCAATATAGTCCCGAAGGAAGCCCGTTATTTTGGCCGAATACTGTTGCTGGAATACAAATGTAAATTCAGTTCCCCTGCGCTTTCTTCTACACAGAATACATCCTTCGTAAAATGAGGATTCGGATTAAAGTCCATCGGATAGCGGGTAGAACAATGTCGAAGCTCCCCTTTCTCTTCCTACTATTGTTGTTCCCTTCAACTCCCCACCCCCCGTCTTATTTCAACCAGCCTGCAGGACGTGTCGCAAGAGAAGTATGTAACGTGATTCAGACTACACGGAAGCATTTCTGTGACCATAATACGTGGACAACTAGCTGGAGGAGGGTGGGGCTGGTATGAAAAGGTTTAACCCTTTGACGCCTAACGACCACTATAGTGGTCTTACTGCACCGCTAACCTCTAAATGTTGCATTTTATATAGTTATTCAGCAAATATAGGTACTGAATATTTTAAACACGGTATACACTCTCCGTTCTTTTCTCTTCAAAATGCAGTTTGTTTCATAATTCTAACGTATTTGGTTCCTGTTTTATTCACATTTTATATACAGTGTGTGCTAAAATTTAAAAAAATAATTCCGGCGCCAAAAGGTTTAATAGGATCTGCAAGAATTATCTTCCTGCTCTCAGAACAATATCTGTGTTTAGAGGTATTTATGTTTTTACCTAGGGCAGCATATGTCTGACAGTACTCTGATACAAGCTGTGACCACACGATGCTCAGTGTTTCCAAGCTTGGCATTCATAACCACTGATTTAAAGGAAACCATCGCAATTCAAGACAGGAAATTTAAGAATACCGTCACATTGACGCGCTTTCCCTAAACCATTGTTGCTGTGGAAAAACAATAATTGTTAAATATTCTGAGTGCGTGTCTGTAGTCTTAGTTAACCAGTACGCAAAGCGCATGCGCCGTATTGTCATCTGTAGCCTGTCCGGCTCTACAATATTTTTCCACATTATCTCATAAACAAAGAGGCGTTCGGAAAAAAAAAAGTTACTGAACATAAAAACGGGTTTTTGGATTTTCTCTACAAATTATCTTTGAAGAATTTCTCATTCAAAAAAAATTCAACGAGATGTAATCATAAAGTAAGACACGTCTTCATGTACAGTAGTTATTTTCATCAGATTTTGAAGAAATTTGAATTTTCCCAACAGATTTTGCAAAAATATTTAAATATCAGTTTTATGAAAATCCTTCCAGTGGAAGCCGAGTTGTTCCGTGCGGACGGACAGAAAGACGGACTTTTCAAGCCCAATAGTTGCTTTTCGGAATTTTACGAACGCGCCTAAAAACGTGCTGCTAGAATGTGGATGATACACGTAAATATATCTTGAGAATCCTTTCCTACAAACGAAGCGTGTTTGATGTCCCTGTATTATAAAATGTCATGAGCCGTTGAGCATCCGTTGCGAACCATGTAAAGGGCAACTTTATGCGCTGCTCACCTACCTTCTGCTGCCAGATTTGTGAAATCAGTGACAAACTTCTGGCGACAAAAACTGCGACCTGATGAAGATTCTTGTCTTACGTCTTGTCGTCTTGTTCTCTGGGAAAAAAAGAACAGTCGGTCAAATTATGGTCTTCTCTTCAGAATAATGTTTTTTCTCGATGTTTCGTAGAAACGTGCTACTTCTGTTTTCAGAATAAATAGATTTTAGTCCAGGTGGATACTGAGGTGATTCGTAAAAGATAAGTCCATATATTTCTGAATTACATACATTTCCACAAGTCTGGACAGCAAAGCAGAACCCTGTTTAATATTACTCTATCGAACTACACCATACTTTCGGATGGTTAGCAAGTGGCCAGCTCTTACAATTCCATCGTTATGATACTAAAATTTTGTATATGCGCCTGACACTATGCAACAGCTTTAAGCCATCAACTGCAGACTATGTGGCAAAGAGAAGAGGGCACTTTAGTTTGTGATATGTACAAGTTACGATGCTATTACACGTAAACTTATTACGAAGAGGAAAGAACCCACCCTGGCTAATGCACACTTACGTATTTAAACTATGTGCTCAGACTAATGACCTTGGAAAAGTGACTAATAGCGAGTGCCGACATAGACCTGCCCCAGCATTCCGTTACTAGATTGTGTATAGTGCATACAGACTCCGTGTCCCCTTCAACACTCGTTCTACAGTTGAATAAAAGACCAACTTGATGTCACTTGCTATTTTATTTCACTTCTTATGTGCTCAACATGTTTCGGACATTAATATATCCATCATCAGGAGCTTGCGACTGTTCTGTTGAATTACCACATTG
>Ga0123357_10010909_pt1 | contig 11597 bp, 7 predicted proteins | sample TergutEmb28metaG_FD_89873 | JGI IMG/M metagenome (GOLD analysis project Ga0123357, IMG submission 89873) | Embiratermes neotenicus P4 segment gut microbial communities from Petit-Saut dam, French Guiana - Emb289 P4 | ecosystem: Host-associated > Arthropoda: Insects > Digestive system > Gut ...
CACCCACCCCACACAAAACAAATGGCTGTGAAAAAATCTTCCGCAGAGATAAAAGTGGAATCAAAAGGTCTTATTTCCATAGGGGGGGGGGGGGAGTGCAATCTTGTAATATGGCAAATACGGTTAATTTCGGAACGCATGAAATTTACCGTGCATGTCGCTGGCACACTACATACGATTTTTTTATAAAAGGAAACCGCAAATGACTTGTCATGAACTTACAGGTTTTGTTTTAGTCGTAACTTTACAGTCGTTTAGCTATCATGCAATTATCCGTCCTTTTATTCAAGGACCTTTGATACGAACGTAACGTCCTGTCACTCGACTCAAATCCCAGCAAGCAGACTCTAAGCCCCAACTTCACATCTCTACAGTCCACCTTAACACTTCCCTCCCATCTACCCCGATGTCCCCCCAAGCGGCCTCTTCCCTTCACATCACGTAACAATCGTCTAAGTATAGAAGCTTTCAATGCGTGCTGCAAAACCTTCCCATTTAATCCCCACTATTCTTCCCAAATAATATATTACGGGTACAAATTATGGCACTCCTCGATATGTAATCTTCTCCATCCTCCGTCACTACTCTCGTATGGGCACATATTTTCCGCAACACCCGGTTTCTTAGACATCCTCAGTTTCTTCGTTCTTCCCTTGAGCTAGGAACAATTCATGAAATTTCGCACCCACATAGAACAAAAGCAAGCTTAGTTTGGCATTTCTTACACTTTCGACTTTTATACAGGACGTAAGAACTTATACTGACAAGAAATGAACTAAAAAAGGAGTATGTACATTTGTACCTCATTATTACACCACGTACGCAACAGCGCCCACGAACAGGCACTGCATTGAATGTACATCAGTGTGGATAACTGGGTCCTAAAATTCACAATAAATCAACTAACTTATATACACAAAACACACCTGAAGCTAAATTTCAAGAGGACAACAAAATTATTATTAAAGCACCCTGAAAGTAAATTTGTAACAGCCAAAACCAGAAATGGATAGACAAGTTGTACGCATGCACACAGTTTACTGGTAATTTAACACACTGTGCAAGGGAAGATTATCAATGCTACTTGCAAAGTTAAGAAACTACTTTTAGCTGCAAATGGACCCAGTACCTGAAATGGAAGAGATACAACCATGCACAACTTCTGAACAATTCTTAAGTTATGGTAACACAAGACTTGAATCATGATCTTGCAGCGTTAATAGTCGCATGCAGAGTCTTCCTTCACAGTGCTGAAATGGAAGCCTTTTTTGTGTTGCAACACCAAACATGCAGTCGTGTTTCTAACAAACTTACCACTCCCACATTCTTACACTAATCAGTAGCACAAGAACTCCCATAATCGGAACTGACATTAAAACCTTAATTATTTCATACAAAGTTATTGAAAAAGACACTGGTTACTAGTGTCTACGTTCACTGACAGACAGCACACACAATGCCAGTTTAGGAGCACACATCTACTGAAAGAGTGACCATTTTTAGTCACATTAAATATTTTCAATATATGCTCTGAGCATGTGAATCAATTTTCTGATGATTTCTGAAATGTTACACAAATGCAGCCATTTTTTCTTTAGGGATACTCTCCACAGCAGGTGTGGTTTTTGCCTTCACACCTTTAGCCATACATTCATATTCTGCTTCAGAAATTCCCATTAAAATAAAAACAGAGGTTCATATCTGGCAAACATAGTGGTCAAACCTAAGACCCAAAAATGTCCGCTTAGGATGTGAAAGACCATGGTCAACACAGCTGATCCCGGTCCCTAACAAATTTCACTGTCGTACAGGTTAACTTGTCGAGTTTAAAGTACTGATCTTACACTTACACTTCCTAATACCATTTGTAATTGCAGCAATTGTATTAATCCACTTACTATTTCTACAGCAAACAGGATCAAATAACCCACTAGGGTTAAACAAAAATACAGATTAAAATTCCATTTCACCCATACTTTACAGTAAAGGACATCTTAGGATTCACAATCACCATTATAGCCCTAACGGTGTTAACCCTAAAAGAACCATACATCTTAAGAGACCCAGACTTCACCCCAGCAAATCCCTTAGTAACACCAGTACACATTCAACCAGAATGGTATTTCCTATTCGCATATGCAATTCTACGATCAATCCCAAATAGGAGGAGTAATTGCCTTGGCTATATCAGTGGATAAGATCAGTCAAAAACTTTGACAAGGGAGCATCACAATAAAGTGCAAATGTTCGTAGCTGTTAAACAGTGCTCAGGCTATTCTGATTCAGGATACAGTGCACAAAACAACATACAAATCAAAGAAAATTACTGGCACATTGAAATATATCCACTTACAGTATGAAATTAATGCATCTGGGCGGTATTAAATATATATATATATCCAAACCAACATCATACACAACACAATTTACAAATTTCAGGCTACTGGTTTTGGCTTTTCAATTAAATTAACAGCAGAACTATTCATTATCAGAAAGCCATATAAAAATTCTCTATAGCCACATACAAATTAATAAGTTTTTATATGGCTCCAGATAATAGGTCAGGCGATGGCTTTATTGAAAAGCCGAAACCAGTAGCCTGAAGATTTTTGAACAGTAATGTGTATGACATTGGTTTCAATATCCTACTAAGCACCATGTGGAATCTCATCTAAGCATATTAAACTTTCCATTCAAATCATGCCTCACAACATATCTATCACATTGTCCTTCTTCAACGAACTGCGCAATTGATTTTACTGGTCCTACATGTTTCACTCATGGAGTGCACACAGCTGATCTAACCTTGGAAATCCATTCTACAAAAAACTTGAGACAAATCCTCCATGACCAGAGGTTTAAATACTACATTTTACAAGCATTATGCAATTGTAATATTTCATTTGTGTTTAATTTTAATATGATTTTAATAATGCTGGATGTGTATGAACAACACTAATATGTACAAACATTTTACCATTTGTAACTGACAACCTGCATAGCATGCTGTACATGTCATACCATTTTAGCTCCCAGACAATGGCTGTGGTCCTCAGCCAAAACATGCAGAAGCAATAAAACCAATTGTGCAGTTAGCTGGAGAATGATTTCTTTAATATCACACCTACACAGAAAATGTACAATATCAAATTCTGACCAGTTTTTCACAAATACAGCTGCAAAGAGGATATAAACAGGGATGTGATTTTCAATTTTTTCACTCTTCCTATGCTAAAGACGTGCTGTTTCATAAAAAATCAATAATCCATCCATTAATATTTAACAAACTCTGTTTACTACCTGTTACTACAGTGTGGTGAATTTAAAAGTGGCCTATCGCATTCACTTAATGCTGGAAGTGGCCACCCCTCATACCCAAACTCTGCTGAGCCCATCTCAGGCAAAGCATGTCTCTGTTCTGAGATGCATAAACTGCATCTCTGGCTCTAAGACAGCATGGTGGTCTCACACTCCATCGAAACAGACAATTCATGCATGCACACACCAAAGATCTTGTCATGAGAAAATCACATGACCATGACAAGGATGGAGTCCAAAACAAAAGATGTGACCTCATTTGATCTCGGCTGCGGGACAAACCGCACGTCAGTAGCGTGTAGTTTATCCAATAATCAACATTAGCCAATCGTTACAGGACAAACCTCATGTCAGTAGCGTGTAATTTCTCCAATAATCAATAGTTAAGTACCACACTAATGGAGCACGTGTGTTGTTTCTCTTCTATACTGCAGAACAACCTTCACACATCAAAGAACATGTGTTGACCCAATCTTACCCACAGGGTCACACACCTTGTCATTTTGGAAAAAATAAATCCACCTACGCATACTTATTTTTGCCATTCACAAAAGTGACTTATCAGAAGAGTTTACATGCTACAACACAGTGTAATTATTTACTTTTGTGATCTGCACTTCCAAACCCATGTCATAACCTCTACAACATAGCAGTCTAATGATATTATGGTACAGAATATCTCTTCTGATGAAGACAACTGTGTCAAGTTTAAATGTGTAAACACATACTTGCACTTAAAAATTAGCAAATAATGACCAGCACTGTGTTTGAAACAAAATTGGCAGGAAGAACAAAACATTCCCCCAGCACACAAAGTATGTGTTCCAAATAAACGCTATACAATTTCACAATGATGCCAGCAACACACAGGACTACGCACCAAAAATCAATGTCTATGTACAGAAATCTTGTGCCACATGCATTAATTCATATTTGGGGACAATGCGACCTATTTATTGCACAAATACAGCCAAGTTCAACTGTCACTTATGGAATGGATGTAGGTACACATGCATTCCTGTGCCTGTGCGTTCATATCACTGATCACTCTCCTTAGTGGCAACCCTGGACTACAAACACTTCTCAAATGTGTCCTTCACAACTCTCTATCCTTTATTATTTTCAAGACACAAATCTGGATGACAGAGCTTAAATGGGCATACAAATGGAATACTGCTCTTGACAAAAGGCAGTAGGCACAGAAATTTCCCGTAGCCCTACACCTTATTGTCACTAGCATCGTTTTCCAGCACACATTGTTATTTTATGAAACATGTAAATTTCTTTGATCAAGAACAACATAACTTCCCACTGACTGTCCACAAAGTGTGGTAACTAACAGTTTCACAACTACCAAAACATTATGCCTATCCATGTCCCATTGAATTTAATGTGGCAACCTGTTTTCAAGTGACCTGGCCTTAAAACTTGTGGCTATTGCAAGAAGAGTCCAGAAATACAGTGATGAACACCAATATTCTTCAATACCGCAGTTCACTATTATGAATGGTTCATGAACTTCAGCAGTAAAACATTTTGAGGAACACAGTAAAGAATTACTTCCAGTAACATGTGCCACTAACTTCCTTATGAACTCCAGGTATGAAAACTTTATTTTACCCACGTACCTGCAATGAAATGACTGTGAGGTACCTAAAATTGACAAACTAACAGCAAGGTTCTGACTAATGAATTATTATTTAAAAGCAGGCCTACCACACATTCGTTTTGTTAACTTCCAACTGCTGTCAACAGAAAGAAAAACTCCTATACAGGTACCAAAAAAAATAGTCCTAAGCAGTAAATAAATCTGCAATAAAACTCTGGATGTCTGTTGCAATTATGGATAGTCATTACATACTACATACATTGCGCATTCCATTAAGTATCTGAAAATGGTTAAATTGATTTACAAGAAAGAAAAATAACAGTTTTCATCAAAGCAGCAGAAACACCCCAAGGACACAAGTCAGAATGAGGCAAAAAAATTAGAAGTATCCCGCCAAAAACCACAGTCTTCAAAGCACAGCAGCAGTAATGACCTATCGATATGAGAACCAGATGGACAAAAGTAGTTCAAAATATAATTTTAAAAACCAAATTTAAAACAAATATTACACTGGAGTCATCTCTAAGAAACACAGTAACTGCCACTTCGAAAACTTGCCGATCGTCACAAGAAAAACAGAGTGGCGTAAAAAAAATTAATAAAATACCGGTAGTTCAAAACTAACCCATTCCTGGATGAGGTCCACATATGTTTCCATTGAAACACTGTCTTGTTTCAAACATGCACTGTAATTCCTAACGTAAGAGAGCAGCATTTTTATCTGAAGGATGATATTCCACACACAACAATTTTCGTTTCAAAACTCCTCCCCCCATGAAGCACTGCAATTCTGGTTTAAAAAATCATACCGCACAACCATCAAAAATCGTCGTCACTGTACATTGTAAAAAAAATCAACACTACGTCCGTTATATTTAATTTGTGTTACATTTTTTGGTATTATCACGACGTTTCCACAACAGCAGTACTAAAAATCGGAACCATTCAATTTTAACTCTCAAACCACGCACGTACTAAAAAACCCACAACAGTTACACTTTAATAACCTTGACCTCTGAGATCAGTATCACACTGAAGTCAGACAAACTAAATTTGTAACAAAGAAATGCACAGCAGGCACGTAGTTAAGGACGAGCGTCCATTCCTCACGCATTCTACCTTTTCCAAGCTTCAGTTTCTTGAGAACATGGTCTCTGTTATGCGATAAAACGTTCAAAGAAGCAACACTAGGCCCAAACGCAGAGAAAATTACACAATAATGCGTGTCACGTGGTAATGTTTTCAGGGCGGATAGAACAAAGAACACCACACTAGTCGACGCATGGGCGTTCGTTTATGTGGTGGAAAGAATGTCTATGAAAAGGAAGTCGTAACACATGACGCACATTCAAATCCTAACATGCATTACACTGCTTTATGTAACCTTACTTACCAAAAGTGGATATTTGGATGTGTCAATTAATACGTCCTATATTCAGTAAACACGTTTTCACTACAACTGTAATCACAATTCCTGCACTCTCTCAGCAATCTTACAATGCGTGAAGTAAATGTATACTCCTTTACACTTCAAAATACTTCATTTAATTATATTTACGTCCGCACGCTAAGACGAGATACGCTTAGCGTCTATTCGAGCAGTACAAGAAAGCACAATGCGATTAGAACACTGTTCGCCAAACGGTAAACAGACGACGCTCGTGCTGCGAGAGAAGCGCGTTTCCCTCTACTACACTACACCGTCACCAACTGAACAAAACAAAATGTCTCTTACAACATTCCCTTCAAACCTAACCACAAACTAAACAATAATCACTGACTATTACTCTCACGGACTGTTTTAAAAACTATTTTCTTTGCAGCACTGTTCGTTCCGCGGTATTACCTTCTTTTCTATTTAATTTAAGCCCTTCCCTACTCCAAAACGCTTGCACAACTCAACACTACAATTTCTCTTCACTCGGAAAAGGAAGAACGCTTCTTGCTTGTTCGCCTTCTTCTTTTCCCGCGCGTCATCCAGCCACATACGTCACGGTCGAGGTATCGGCTCGGAACGGCAAGTTACCTTGCTTGCCTGCTGGCGTAGACTCCTACAAACAATCAGGAATTTCTACCAATACTACCATCACCACCTACAAACAAAACAGAAGCCACTGCGTTCGGTAAACATCATGTACACCACACAGTCAACTAATAAGGCAATGAATCTTTCCATAAAATGAATGGATACTTTAAGTTTCAAATGAAACGTGAGGAACAGGTATATGAAAATCGTAAACATTCGTAAGAAACACATTAAGTGGTAGGGCGAGAAACAAATTCTCAGACCACAATATGAGGAGCTGAGAAGTCAGAAATTATCGCCATTTATGTGTTGGACCAAAGAAGCACATATGAGTAACCACCAAACTGCTCTTCATTTCAAGAACCAACAATAACGTCAGCAGCCATCTTCACACAATATTAATATCACAGATATATGGTATTTCATGACTACCTACATGTTCAAGAGTTAACAGATTTCCAACGAGATAATAATCGCTGGTTTAAAATAGAATGTACGAAAGGACTAACGCTGCAGGAAGAGTCCAGAAAACTTCCTCCCAAAAACGACGCGAAAGAAATCTGTGAGCATAAAATCTGAAATAACAATCCGTGGCTGCAGAATCTAAATATATGTTTCAAACATTCAAGTGTTCCGGTATATGAGGCCGTGACTATTATTTCAAAATTACCAACGCTTCGAAGACGCTCGATGTCTCAGCGTTCCGAGTCTATGCAGTCGAAAACCACTCACAGACTACACAGACCATGAAGACGGACCCAGCAACATACTAAGAAACAAACTAGAACTTGTACTAGTCAAGGGACCATATCACAGAAGCAAGAATTCAACGCCATTGCGAGAACCTCTACTTTCCACATACGTCCACGTTTTGTTTGTAGAGTACATTTCTAGTGGCCCTGGCACCACCACACGCTAATCAAGCCAAACAAGTAAGCAAACTTTGGCCGCCAACGGCACGGCACGGCAAGGGTAGTGCTTCCCGATGTACTGGTGGTACAGACCGTTCAAAAATGTTTCAACGCCTGGAGTACATTTCCGAAGCGATCGTCTCACACAATGACGACATGGGCTGAGTATACAGCACGCATAGAAATGATGAATTGGGAAGTGTTTTTGCAAAATATAAAGTACCACCTGGAAGACAGGTATATGTCTGGGCGTAAGATTAAAACAGACCTTGAAGAAGCAGGACGTGAGAATCTTTACTGGCTTCATTTACGGAGAATACTGACCAGTGGCGGTTTCTTGTGCACATAGTTATGTACCTCCGAGTTCTACAAATGGGGGGGGGGAGCTCTTAATTCGGTGACCTACTGTTTCTGAAAAAGTTCGTGGAGTGAGTGAGTCAGTCAGTCAGACAGTTAGTCTTGTACCCAATCAAAAGCCACGTCACGAAACAGACACATCGCCGTCCTGATAAAGTGTTAGTACATGGTGCGATGGCAAAAAGCGCATTTCCTGTTTAGGCGCTTTCGCACAGTTGCGAAAAGAGACTATTAGCTTCGTCAAGTCTGCATGCCCTCCGTCCGTCTGTATGTCCGCATGAAACACTCGGCTACGACTGGACGGATTGTCAAGAAATTTGGTATTTGAGGATTTTTCGAAAATCTGTCGAGAAAACTCAAGTTTCATTAAGTCTGGCAAGAATAACGGGTAATTTACATGAAGACCTGTGTACGTGAGTAATAATACCTCGCTGGATTCTTCTTAGAACTGGAAATGTTTCAGATAAAAGTTATGGAGAAAATCAAAACGGACATTTCACGTTCAATACTGTCTTTTTCCGAGAGTCGTGCCGTTTATTAGATAATGTGAACAAATATGGTAGAGGCAGACAGGCCACAAGTGGAAACACAATATGGCGCAGAAAAGATGCGATTTTCATGCCGCAGAGCTAAAGCAAGAATACAGACAACCACTCATCATATTGTTAACAGCAGTAAGAAATATTTTGTAGCTGGCCCACAGTGAAAAGGGAACATACTGTTTCATGTCCGTGGCAACGCTGAACACTGATATTTTCCACAGCTGCATCTACACCAACAACAATGAAAAGGGAACGCATTGTTGCAGTTACATGGCAACAACGGATATGCAAATGCGCCACAATGTAACGATGTATGCACACTGCTTGTTTATTTTATTAGCAGGTTGTACAATGTTTCCACATCTTCCTGCTGCCTTGCAGTTTGATACTGGCGTATCAAGGGCTAGAGGAAGAAAACCTTGATCAAAAATCACCTGGTCCTCCAGGTTGGGGGTTGACGCAGCAGGCCAGTCCCCTGCTCATCGGAAAAAGAAAAGTGCTAAAAAGCCCATTGGAAATACTCTGGATAGATGCACACTGTTTATCGTATATTTTAATCAGCGTCACGAGTAAAGATTCAGGTGAACACGCTGTCTTCATGCGACCAGTTCACGCCATTTCTACCGGCGTCCAGACACCCTGTGCCCACTGTCAAGAGGAAAAACGGTGCCGAATGTAGCCTGTCTGCATACCACGCACCGAAACTAAGGCCCAGTCACACAGCAACCTAAGTCACGAGACAATCAGATACCGGTAAGAAATTACCGCTATTCCCTGCGTCACAGCCCAGAAGAGCAAGGCCCTCATCCACTTCGCTGAGGAAGCCTAAATCAAGAATACATCATAACATCTACTGTTATGTCATCGTCTTGTTCGAATGCGATCTGTTCTCGAGGAAATTTAGTTCGATTGCCCGTCTCAAGACTCAGATTAATCAAAATTATCTCCACAGGCTTTTAGTTCGTACGTCACAGGCAATACAGTTTACTTCCATAGAAGACATGAACTGGTGAATGCCGAATACAGAAATAATGGCTGTTTACGGAAACAGCCATACAACTTCAGATTTTTTAGTGTTAAAACCTGACGATACATACACTGAACACTAGACTTTAAAGTATTAATTCGTAAGTAGGCACCATGGGTAGACCTACTGGTCTTCGACGAACATCCCTAGCGGTCCTAAGCCACTCGCTCCAAGGATCAAAGTCCTTTTTCAGACGTTGACAGTTACTCGGTTAGTCAAGAAACTGTCCACATTTTATGGACGCTGAATGTCCACTGCTGTTCACAGTACCTCGCCAACAGCCCCTATACCGAGACGAGTTAGACCAGTCCACGCCTTCCCAGCCCGTTACTTTAAGATCTGTCTTAATACCATCCTCACATCAACGTCTAAATCGTTCAAGTCATCTACCATCAAAACGCTGCATGAATTTCTCTTGCTCCCATACGTCGTATCGCCACCTTCTTGATATGATTTGCCAGGTAATTCATATAACCAAAGAAGTAAACACGATAGTGCTAAAATTATATTTCTACACGCAATTTGTCATAACTCCGACACGTTGCGATCTATCTTAATCATCTTCAGGGAGTTACAACAATAAAAAATATATCAACATGGATGGATTATTACATACATTAAAATTTGTCCAAAAATGTTTTGCAGATATTACAAAATTAGTTGCATCAGTGCAAACATTTTATTGATAAATTTAAATATATTCTATAATACATGAAAGGTAAAGGTAAAACAATCCTTGTACATACCTGGACAGGCCTGAGCGTTCCAGAAGGTTGCGGCTCCCTGATTTCAAGACAATCAGCACATGAAGGTGGTAAGGTTGACAATCCTACGCACCGGCCGCCCTTACTCCCAGGAAATATTCCTGGCACTTATTCTGTTAGAGGTTCAGTCGACCCCAGGACCATTTTTAAGAATCCATTCATGTTTTTACATATGCTTTATTGGTGATAAAGGTAGATGGAAACACGTCGGAGTTACAACTACTGATGGATTGTGCACAAAAATATAATTTTAACATTAGTGCATTTGTTGGTTTTATTATATGAATTGTTTATTAATGTACGGACACGAAAGACATTAAGTTAGCCGGATAATACATGACGATTGCAGATCATGACGCCCCGCAACATCAGCTTCTAATATCCACTGCCTACAAACAGCCTCCTCATTAGTACCTCACCAAGACGCCCTGCAATGCGTGTATTTGCTCACTTCTTTATTTACTTACTTGTTCGGCACCGAAGACATCGTTAATTACAAGGCGCAGAACCTAGCAAGAGGATCATCATGGAACCCGGACGTTTCAATAATTTCTTCCCCTGCGTTCACCACCAAAGTCCAGTACAACATTTCATAACATTCTGTACCTTTTACGATAATCCGTTAAAGACTCTCCTAAACCCCAAGTAGAGGGTCACCAATTTGCGGCCGACGCGGCTACCCTACATATCTGAAGGCCGACCCCTCAATTTAGAACCTGAGGACACATCATGCAATGGCGACAGCGACCTACTGCACTAGGAATCGTCACTGAACAATGCGCAATTATTAAATGATTAACTGACCTCTTTCTTCGACCATTTTTGTCAAGAATTCTGTTTCCAGTGCCGGCCGTCGTATCACATTCGTCCTCGTGTGAATATTTGGGCCTATGAGGGACGAGGTAACGGGGAATGGAGGAGATTGCAGAACGAGGAGCTAAATGATTTGTACTCCTCACCCAATATTGTGCGGGTGATAAAATCGAGAAGAATGAAATGGGCTGGGCATGTGGCACGTATGGGTGAGGAGAGGGGGGTGTACA
>Ga0123357_10010910_pt1 | contig 11597 bp, 9 predicted proteins | sample TergutEmb28metaG_FD_89873 | JGI IMG/M metagenome (GOLD analysis project Ga0123357, IMG submission 89873) | Embiratermes neotenicus P4 segment gut microbial communities from Petit-Saut dam, French Guiana - Emb289 P4 | ecosystem: Host-associated > Arthropoda: Insects > Digestive system > Gut ...
CGCTAACCACGTGACACCCCTCTATCCGCAAAAGTTGGCACTAACTTCGCCTACCGGCGGCGGCCGCTCTGTCGGTATGGTTCGCTCGCGGACTAAAAGCCACGGAGTTTAGTTTAGTTTGTACATGTAGCAGGGCTTTTCTTCAGAAGTTCAACCTTCTGTATTTAAACCACATCTTCATATCCTACTCATTTAAAACCATCTTGAAATCATGTCCCCACTGTCCCCTACATCTCCACAGTGGTTTTCCTCTGCAGACATTTCTCATCTACATGCCCTGCTCAATTCGTCCTCTTTAATTTGGTCACCTTAGATGTTTGGCAAACAGCACGCTTTGTTGTGATCCTCATTCTGCAGTTTTCTGAATCCTCATGTCAAATCTTCTGCTTAGGTCTAAATGTCTTCCTAATCGCTCTATTCTGAAATAGCGTCAGTTTATATTCTTTCCATAGTATGAAAGCCCAAGTTTCACAACCATACAAAACATGAGGTAACATTAAAGTTTCTTTTAATTTAACCTTTAGAGAGAACCACACTGTAACTTTTACTTTCTGCCCAGTGTTATAACTGCTCTCAATGATCCTGAGTGAACAAGATACATTCCCCATAATATTTTCTGGTATTTACTACTGGCTCTTCATCAGTTAACAAATTGTTACATTTTTCTTGTTTTATTTTTCCTGTCAAGTTACTTACCCCTCCTATTTTGTCGCATTCTATTCCAACTCATCCTCTGTCTTCCACCCCCTTGTTACTTTCCCACTTATACCATCACTTACATTGAAACTTTACAAGGCATTACTATTTTACCAAACTTTAACACCAGGGATCGTTACTTTTACTGCAGGCAACATACAGCAATCTACTGGGGCAGTAAAGCTATACATTGAATATATTCAATAACTAGCTTTAATTTCTTGTAGTAAGTAATTATTATCTTTATGTGTACACCAGAGCACATAACATGAATGTAATAACATCAGCTCAGATAATTTTATTTCCATCACTGGAGAACTATATACAGTGCAAGATGCATAAAACTTTGGAGCTTGTAAATAAAGTACACCAATACTGAAGACACATAAATACAAAGAAATTGAACAAAGGTCTTCAGTATATCCAAGTATTCCTTTGATATAAGCCCAACCCACATTACGTATCAAGAATAAAAAATCCATTAACTGTAATTACAATTTCAAATCATCTGTTAAAAATACTCTACAAATTTTCAGTATTCCTGTGGTATGTCGATCGCATGCTTTGACTTTAATTTGTAGCATGTGGAGCTTATTGAGGGATTTTCGTCTTGTTCCATAATTATCAACATTTGTAAAATATTCTTATATATGGAACAGAATTAATGTGTTAATAAATAATCAGAATAGTGCAGTCAATATACTGGCTGGGCTATTGGATGGATGAAACAGCATGCAATTCCTGCAGATTGGAAGCAATTTTTCCATTCTCCAAGGCATCCAGACTGACTCTGAGACCCATGCAGCCTCCTATTCAGTTGGTACACAAAGTTCTTTCCCCAGATGTAAAGCAGCCAAGCATGATGCTGACCACTCACTTCTATCTAGTATTGAGGTTAAGCATGAGAGAATGTACACTTCTACTCCCCCTTTATGCCTGTATGGAGTACACAGTGACAAGTTTACTGTAACATAAAGTACATGTCATTATAAATATATAAAATGTTAATATACATTACATAACATGTAATTTTAATTTAAATCATTCTATGGAGCAGTAAGACATAAATATTAAACATGTTCTCAAAACCCTCAGTTTTTCAAGAGGTGTATGAAAGAGTTTGTATTCAAGTTGATATTATTTTGTGCAGAGTAATACTGTATTACTTCACCAAATGACAATATTAGCCTCTCATTCAGTTCAAAAAAACTGACACTTCTTATTTCAGTGTCTACTGGAGGGGCAGCAGGACTCTTTCTTGGAGCCAGCTTAATTAGTGTGGTGGAGCTGATTATGTACTTCTGTGTCAGAATAATACCAAGGAACCATCCATCAACCAAAATAAGGATGTAACAAATTAAAATCAAGACCAACACAATTTATTACCACCCAAACATAGTCCTAACAGCAGTAACTTCTGAAATCCAGACGTATGTTTTGTGTATAATTTTAAGGAATGTACAAATTGAATAAGTAACTTAATAAAGAAAGTGTCTTAAATTCATTGCCAAACTGTTCTTTTGTTTTGGCTGTATGGCAGTATGTTGATACTATAAATTGATAGAATTATTTATCACTATGTTCACAACAGACTGGCACAGTTTCCTTTTCTCAAAGCCAGATTAATCCACCCAAAATCTTAATATCCTATTTCTTTCCAATTCATTTTAATACTATCCTTCCAACTGTGTGAAAGTCTACTAAAGTGGTCTCTTAAATTTACCTTTTCAAACCAAAGTGCTGTTGCATTAACTTTTACAGCCCGTGCGTCCTAGCATCTAGGACGCTAACCTCCAAACTTTGCATTTAATGTATTTTTCCAACAAATATAACAAATATAGTTACTGAATATTTTAAACATGTTATATACTCTCCGTTTTTCCTCTTCAAAATGCAGTTTGTTTCATAATTATAACTTGTTTGGTTCCTGTATTATTCACATTTTATATACAGGTGTGCTAAAATTTAAAAAATAATTCTGGCGCCAAAGGCTTCATCTCTCCCATGCATGCTATGTGTCTCATCCATGTCATCTTCCTTCATTTGATCATTCCCATAACATCTCCTGCAAACTACAAATTTAGGAGTTCCTACTGATGTCATTTTTTCCACCCTCCTATCATTTCCTCTTCCTTGGGTACAAATATTTTCTGCAGGCTGTTCTCCAATAAGCCATGAAGACATGTGACGAACGTGAGATATAACTCCATATATTCTTAACCTCAGCACTAAATAAACAGTAAGAGTCACAGTCATGCCCCAACCACCTTTCCCCTGGTAACCACCGGATAGGAGGCTGGAGAGCATCCATGGCTGCATACGTACCAAGGAAGTGCTATGCAGGACATATATTCGCCGGCAATGTGCTTCCGGGGCGGCCGCTCTGTCCAAGTTGATTGCCCTGATGTCAATGGACTTCACGAATTTGTCGACGTTCAGGCATAGTAACTAACAAGAACGACGCCTGCGTACACAAAGGCACGCGACGCGAAGGCAGCACGCCCTTGTAGGAGCAGAAATAACCTAACGTCTAATCCACCCCCCTCACGTGACAAGAGTTTTGTGAGTTTATGGACGTTGCAATGCAATAATTAACACGTTCCACGCCCGCGTTTCAACCAGTGGAACAGTTGCTAGTAAGGTTGTCTTGGCTACTAGAGAGAGACAGAGAGAGAGATAGAGCCTAACCTGACGTCATATACAATCTGTCAGTCCAACAGAATCCCCCATGCGTGACGCAATGCACCACCCGCCATTAGCAGGAAACGCGCGAAATCTACAGCATGGAACAACGGATTACTAGTATTCAGTGGCCACTTCCCGTGCGCAGATGTTGGCCATACCGTGGACACCTGATGTTAGATTACAGACCTGAGTAAGCATTCCATGCAAACGACCAACAGATGATAATTTACATTAACATGTCATATCATTTAATAAAGATAGTGGGGTAAGTTAGAAGCAATTAGAGGTACTCTTTAGGTAGGAAATTAGCCTACGTTACAGATAGTTATCCGTGGCAGTAATCAGAGGTAATAGTGGCAACTGTCACCCCGAAAAGTAATACCACAACATCCCATTTGTCTTTTCAAACAGCATATAAATATGGTTAACGTTGTTCAACGTTATTTTGTAAAGTGTGGGACGGTTTCATAGAAGTCGTTTTCTTGGTTTGCTTATGTGCGGTACATTTCACCATGATGCACGTTTGGACGTTGCGTTACAATTGCAAATTGTACAACAACCAACTTATGGCGAGTGTATTGCAAAACATTACGAAATCGCTGCAATCCATTTATATTGGCTAGACTGCAACGTAAACTCTATGTGGCCACAGACCCAGACGTGGTTGCTAACTTCACGCAACGCCAGTGAAGTTAGCAATCTGTGCTAGTTGCTATTTGGCATTTAAGAAAGCAAAGATTTTTGTGTGCCATCTTTGTGGGTGACTCAGTGTGATTGTATGCATGGCGGCGTACGGTAGTTGGTGTGAATAGTATGGCCTAATTAGGTCATTACATATGTTTTATAGCCTGATGTAACTTTCAAGTGTGGTTAATCATTTTACTTGTGTACCAGCCACAGAGCTGGTAAGAATTATAATCTTTCTCGGACAGGAACATTTGTCAGTGTAGTCATGAATGAGTTGGGAATAAAGTCGCTAAGGTCACCTAAAACAACACCAATTACCGATGATTATGAAATATCGAATACAGTGTTAGGATTGGGAATCAGTGGAAAAGTCGTGCAGTGTTATTCTAAGAAGACAAGAGAAAAACATGCCCTGAAGGTACGGCAGTGTAGATATTAACCTCACTTCACTTCTGCAGTTGTTAGATGTTTCAGATTTTCATATTCCGTATATAGTAATTCACTCGCTATAAATTGGATTTTTTGTAATACTTTTTTTTTTCGCGAGTTTATTAGGTGTCGTCACCTTATTCCCGAATATAGACCCACTTTCATATCGTTTTGACAGTAATGCTGTTGGTAGAGCACCGAAATGACTCTGTATAAGAGTGTAGAGCAACAGAAAAGGCTTGTCTATCAAGAATCTGTGAGAAACACCTGACCTTTTGTTATACTTTTCTCACTAATTCTTCGACATAGTACTGTTACTGCAATAGAGACATTGTGGATGGAATTTTTAACATAATAGAAGTATGTAACTTCATTTACCATTTGGTGTGCTTGTGCATATGATGTAATGAAAATCTTAATGCATATGGATTGCTTACATTCCATAGGTAGTAACATAACTGAAGTAATTCTTTCCACTTTTGATTGAGTTTCTGTTATAAATATGAGAACATAATCAAAGTATATTTTCAGTAGTATATAATGCAGTCTGACAGCAGTTACCTGTCATACAGTATACTACCCATATTGTTCCAGATCATGTATTGTATGGGTCATCTTCCAACACTTCACACCTTTCCTAGAACCTGTGATACCACACAAACACCAGCAGGAAATCTCATACACTGTTCAAAGTAACTGCATCATTTATTATGCCGGTTTTCCCATTTACTGGCAGTATACTGTATTAGCTTACTGTGCAGTGCAATCCATGTCCCAGCTTTAAAACTGCTCTTTTTGATATATTATGCTGTAACTTTTTCGGTCAAATATACACACACACACCTAAAATTTTTAGAAACAGAGTTAGGAAAGCAGTTATAAATGAGGTGAAATGAAAGGAATAGAAGTGTGGCAAAAATCGCCTAAAAGTGCAGTGAAGTGAAGTGAGGTGAAGTGTAGTGATACAAGGTGCAATGGAGTGGCAGGAAATTTAAATGGGGTTAAGCCAAATGAGAGGGTAGTGAAGTATAGTTGGGTGAAGTTTATTTGGGAAGAAGGAAAGAGTCAACAAGTGTAGTGAAGTGGAGTGAAGGTCTTAGTAACAGGGTGTCTACCATTATTAGACGATATATAGTTCATATGAAGTTTGCTGCTTGTAAGGCTGTTTCTTTTATCACATTCTTTCATATTCTTTTGGTTCCGTTTTTCATCATTGTGTATATGGTTGTATGTTTTGTATGCTTCTGTTTAATTTTGTAAATTGTGTATTTTTATTGTTGTGTTTATTCTTATTGTTGTGTTTATATATTCTTATTGTTATATATGTTATATTCTGGGTATTCTGTTTCATAGTGTTGTTCTGTGTTTGTTTGTGTGTAAATGTGTACTGTACTACTGCCACCAGTTGTCAACCCAATTGCAGTAAACAAATATATCATACATACATATATATATGGTTTGTTATAGGTTCTTCATGACTGCACAAAAGCTCGGCGTGAGGTAGATCTCCATTGGCGGGCAAGTGGTTGTAGACATATTGTTAATATTATTGATGTATACGAGAACACATATAGTGGAAACAAGTGCCTCCTGGTTGTTATGGAATGGTGAGTGAAACTAACATTTTGGCTGACAGGTAGCTGATTTTCTGGCTTGTCTAGGGCTCTGGAACATTTAAAGGGAAACCACTTTTCACAAAAGAAAATTGTTAACTCCCAAACTTAATCCATACATGTCTATGATATCAAGAATAGTGTGTAGGGGAACAACCATGGAACATGTATTACTGGTTACGTATATTGTGATGACACAATCATGTATAACTGTTATTGAAGTGCGAATTATTTTACTTGTAAACAGATTATGTTTTGCTGTTGGGAGATTCTGATAATTTTATTAAATAATAAAGACAGTTTTAGTCTGCACAACTCCCTTTTATTTATAAAAATTATATTTACCTTTATACAGTGTTACAAGTTTTGGCCTCTGCTGGTCATTGTCAGGCATGAATAAGTAAATAAAATGGAAGGCAAGCAAATATTTGAAGAGTTACAGCAGCGTGATATGAATTTTAATTAATTTTTTATCATGCTGTTTTTTGGACCCTCTGTTGGTTTCTTTAATCAGTCACAGGCGAGAGAGACATCATTTCCCCAGTATGCATTCATACTTCATACAGTGAAACCTTGTAATGGCCAGTGATTCAATCTGTGATGTTTGTTACTTCTGTAAGTACTCACCTGGCAGAGTTTGTATTTTTAAGCAAGTGTAATGATCTGAGTAGTGACATTTCTGGGGAATTGTAAGAGTTCTGGCCTACCTGCACAGTTGCATCTTGACACCTAATTATCACACGCAAAACCAACTCTAGACAATTGCTTATTCACCCATTACCAGTAACTTAAGTTATGAAAAACATTGTTATTTATCTTCTTTTACAAATTTTACAACTCTTTGGCAATGTAAGGTGTTAAATATTATTAAGTATATGATGTGATTACAACAGGATATAACAAAGGTCTGTGGACATTGGCATTCAAAACTAAGCAAATGTAACATGAATAAAAAATGAGTTTTAAAATTAATAGCATTTCTACTTAAATTTGGATTGCTTGAAGGCAGAAGACCTGAGGCTTGGATCCTGGGTGTAAAAGAGCTTGCCTCCACTTCTCCACATGCCTTTGACCTGAATGGCTACATGGCCCACCAGCTTTTGATCTGACTGCCTGTTAGGTTGTGAGAGTGCCAGTCCTTCGCAGTTCCACGTAATACGTGATACTGCATCACAAATGCTGTAACCAGTCTCTCTGGGGAAGATACATATATAGAGACTGCTTCCTGGTGGCTTGCAATTTGTGTGAGGCATTAGCTTTCATGGCATATATGTGTACTAAAATTGTGGGCAATCAACCACATCAAAATTGTGGTAAAAATGAACATTTTTACCACCATGCCACTTAGAAAAGGAATCATAGTGATATATTCACACACATATATGAAGTCATGCATACTAGTCAAGTGCCTGTCTGTCATAATATTCCCACACCACTCAATGGCCCCATTCATAATTTATTCGGTTATTAGTGTATTTTAGACATACCTGGACACATTCATTTAATACTGCAGACAATTAATACACATCACACGAAACATAGTGTTATATTTTACTTTGTTTTGAATAGCTGATTTCATACATTTTCAATCATCTAACACAACTTTTACTGTATGCAGCATATCTGTAACATAAATTTTAGTATTGTCAGTGCAGTTTTAAGTTGGCCATGTCTGAAAGCAGGCTGAAATGCATAAATGCACACAATCTCAACAATTGTCCATGTGACTTACTGATTTTTTTTTAACACAGGCAGAAAGTACAGGAAATTAGTGTTCATATGCTCCGTGACCTCATCTGTCACAGTGCTGCCATTTGGTTCTGTTATGTTGTATTCCATGCTCATTGCTGAGCTGTTTTGTCTGCCTCAGCATGTACCCCACAGAGAACATACCCAGTAACCATGGCAACCATATTCAACACTAAACTTTTTCTTTTGTATAAGCTGGTAGTTCATAAAGAATACAACAAAAATGGTAACCACAGCAAACAGGTTGTGACTTATACCATTGTTGACTCATGTGGTGTACTTTGCATATGCATATACAACTCTCTCTTGCTCTCACAAGCAGCAACATATGGTCATTCCTTACATTACCCCAGTGATGGCGATAGAGCAAGTCTCCAAGACATAAGTTTGTAACAGAACTTTGATGTGGCTGATTTCCTGAGAAACTTTTAGTACAAGAGGTAGCAGGTTTGCTCTGAGTAATTTAATAAAGGACATCCTGCTGTGTTATGAACTAAAAACTTTAAAACAATCTGTTATAGTTGCGTCAAACACAACCAAGTTTTATTCTAGTATGACTACATATGTACTTACTTTCTTATTTACTTACTTATTTACTTAATTACTTACTTACATACTCACACAATCACTCACTCACTCCATGGAACAGAGTCCTTCTTGAGAAGCTAACCAGTTTTCAGCTAGTCAAGAAATTCCTAGCATTTTATGGAACCCAAAGGCTCGTTACCGCTTTCACAAGTGCCTACCACCTGTCCCTGCCCTGAGGCAGCTCATTCCAGTCCATACTCCCACATCCCACTTCCTGAGCATCCATCTTACTATTATCCTCCCATCAATGCTTGGGTCTCCCAAGTGGTCTCTTTCCCTCATGTTTCCCCACCAAAACCCTGTATACGCCTCTCATCTACCCAACATGTGCGTGCCCTGCCTATCTCATTCTTCTCCAAGTATGACTGCATGTATACCATATTTTAAAAAGTTTTTGTAATGTTGGGCTGATGGTGGTCTTTTTAGACTGAAATGTAGTCATACTTGAATAAAACTTGGTTGTGTTCTATCAACTGGAATAGATTGTTTTTAAGTTTTATGCTGTGAGTGCTTTATCAAAATGTAACTGTAATTTTAAAGAAGTAAGTTCTTTAAATTGGCCTGTTTATTTGAATCATGAGAAGGCCAACTGTATGTTGCATTGATGAACAGAAGACTTTGCATTGTTAAAGATATTTTACAGTAGACCAGAAGAACCTGAATCCAGTCCCAAACTTTTTGTAATGAATGAACTGTTGTGGGCATTGAATGTGGGCAGCTTCTATTTGTGAGACCATCCTATAATAGTTACCAACTCTGATACCTTTTGTTTTGATCTGGAATTTTTACAGTGTGTGTAATTTTTCAGTATGGAAGGAGGTGAATTGTTTCAGCGAATACAAGACAGGCAAGACGGAGCTTTCACAGAACGAGGTAAGATGTGGGAAGTTGTTAAGTTACTGTCTTATTCATCCTTCAGTTACACAGCTTGATGTATGTTCACCATAAACAGTGCAAGAAAAGAAATGCAGTGATGTATTCGCTAAAGCTCACACAGTGACTGATCATACCTAGCGAGATGGTTATGGACACAGTTGAACTAAAAGTGCATAATTCATGGGGAGCCCTAGAAGTGAAGCAAAGTCATGCTACATGTCAATTCTGTGAATTCTATGAAAGTGTATAAGAGGCACTGAGATACAGCTCTATGCATTAAACGTGTTTTTCACTATGTGGCGGTGGTCATCTGGTTCATGCTGCAACTGTTGCTTGGCCAAAGCAACAAGAACTTCTGTTCATATGGGTGGTGCGCTGGCCAAGACTCAAACCAGATATCTTGCAGATACATTTCAGAATTGTTACTGGTTCAGCCAACACATTTGTATCAAATTTTTTAAGATATGCTCCCTCACATTTGTATGTGAAATGTACAGAAACTTGTTATTAGCAGGTTTCAGTGATGCACAAAGGTATAATACTATATAATGTCAACAGAGTACACTTGTTAGAAAGGTGTTTGTTAAAGGTCCTGCATGTGTCAGTGTGGGCCACCATCTTCAAGGTTGAAATGAGTACAGATTGGCTTTTCTTAATGTGTAGTATAAAATGCTTTGTGTGTAATTATATATCAGCAGTCCAGCTGTTTATGATCAGATGTACAATAGTATTCCATATGGTACACCATAAAGGGTTACAAAAAATTGGAGGATTTTGACTCATTTTGTCAGTTGGGAAAGTATTAAGTTTCTTTTTCTTGATTTCAGAGGCAGCACAAATTATGCGTGAAATATGTCTTGCTGTGAAATATTTGCATGATATGAACATTGCGCATCGAGATCTTAAACCTGAAAACTTACTGTATACAAAAGCAGGTAAGGTAAAACAGCTCTTTGCAACATGAGTTCAAGTGTAAGCGTCTGCTCAGTAATTGTCTGTTGGTGATTAAGATATGTAGGAGTAGATAATGTAGCTAACTTTGTGGCACTGAAATCTGCAAATGTGTTTCACAACTGGCTTTTGATTCGTATTTTTTGACAGTGTTGTGAAGTGAAGCTCATCACACCTTCTGAATCCTAGATCTTGTTTGCCTTATTATTATCATCATCATCTCCCTAACATTTATGTAATACTGTGGCCTTCAACAGAATGTCACTGACTCTCAGGTAGTAGAACCTCTTAATACCACAGTTGACCATCAGGTAATCATAGGCTAGTGCCAACAACACAGCTCACCTCCCTGTTTTCCTACCCCCTTAAGTGCCCTGGCATTAGGAAAACTGTAGTCACTCTATAACACTCATAACCAAGTTACCTTTTTCGTTACAAAGTACAGAAAAGTGTGTGTGTCACTTAGAAAATTGATTTCAAATACCGGTACATTTACTGTCCTCCAGCATGTGTGGATATCTTGATGCAGAATTCACTTACTTTTTGCTGTTTTTACACAAAATTGAAGCACAGATATATAAAGCTGTTGGCAAAAACAATATGAGTGGGAAGCTGCTGATGCTAGAAATCCACATTTAGTTAAACCACAGTTTGTGAAGGATTGTATTTAATTCTGTGCCTTTTTCTCTTATTTTATTCAATATGTTTACAGACCAAACAGGAATTTTAAAACTCACGGACTTTGGATTTGCAAAAGAAACTTTCTCAAAAGATACACTGCAGACACCATGTTACACTCCATACTATGTTGGTAAGTTTATATATTAATTATTGTGCTTAATGAAAATATTATTTCCTTTTTTTAACACCGTTCCTTTCACAGAATTCTCCAGGTAGTTCACAAAGAGACAGAATTGCCAAGGGAATGATGAAGTCAATTGATGCATGTGAAGATCACCTGCATAATTTCTATACATTACTTTCTTCATACTGAATCAGAAAGGGTTAATTCACTTTTGTGTGTAAGTGCTTCATACTGGAAGTTCTGTTCATTCTACAAGTAAAGAGAAGCAAGACAAAATCATTTTACTTGATAACAGTTGTTATTACAGTGAGTGTCATGCGTACAAGCATCAGACAGTTTCTGTATTTAGTACAATAAAACCTCATAAATTGAAGTGTTTGGGACAAAGAAACATTCATTCATTTAGTAGTCGGTCTTACGACAGGTCCAAAGCCTCTTCCAAATCGAGCTCTCCACATAGTGCGATCTAGAGCTTCCTCCTTCAAATGTGAGTATCCTCTTCTTTCCTTAAGGTCATC
>Ga0123357_10010911_pt1 | contig 11597 bp, 8 predicted proteins | sample TergutEmb28metaG_FD_89873 | JGI IMG/M metagenome (GOLD analysis project Ga0123357, IMG submission 89873) | Embiratermes neotenicus P4 segment gut microbial communities from Petit-Saut dam, French Guiana - Emb289 P4 | ecosystem: Host-associated > Arthropoda: Insects > Digestive system > Gut ...
CGGCCGGTGCGTAAGGCTGACAACCCTACCACCATCCTGTGCCGTTGTCACGAAATCTGGGAACCTTAACTTCCTGGAACCCTCTGGGCCACTCCAGGCCTGTAACGGGACTGCTTTACCTTTACCTATCTACTTACCCAGCCACACACCCAGTTCAGTGTTCACAGCAATTATGCTATTTATAAACTGATGTGTATCAGGATTTGTTACAGCATTATTAAATAAGGCAAGAATCAAATTCAAAGTGTTCTTTGTACATGCATCACTGAAAGTAACTCTTGACAGTTAAAGTGAATGTTGGTAAGAAGTCAGAATACTTATATGATTTTAAGCTTGGGCTTATTTGAGACAAATTGGTAGAGTTGTGGAAGTTTAAACTTTGTCAGCTGGGAATATGAGATCTTACATTCCTTGGGGCCAAGGCCATTCCTTTAACTTGGGGGGGGGGAGTGCACCTGTGTTGATAAAGTGCTTATTTATTTAATGACATGTAAATATGAAGTGTGTGTGGATGAATACATGTTTGCCTGGGGCATTTATTCTACCTATGTGAATATGAGACAAGATCCCCCCCCCCAACATAAAAAAATTGGGTGGTCACTTTATAATTGTATGCAAATTTAGACACACTCTGTATTGGTTGGTATTTTCTTAAAATTAAATATTGTGAAAGATGGTGGTCTTATGTTACGGTATGTACAGTACTGGCAGTTAGAATATAATAGTGCCACACAAAGTTCAATCTATTGGAGCATGAATATTTTCTGATGATTTGTTCTTCATGTAAGCTGCAACAGACTGACTTGTCCCATGATTTAAGGTCCCATTTCTTGTTTACTTCTCTGTTAATGCAGTGATGATCGCTCGTCTGATCTGCCGCAGAGGAAGTTGAGCCGCCAGTGACATATCATCAACCACGTCTTGCGAAGTCAGTAACTGTTTTCCCTTTTTCTCTCACATTCTGTATCAACTACCAACTATAATTCACCCCATTATTGCAATATAGAAACTGAACGAAAGGTAAAGAGTGATGTGTCATGCTGCATGGTTTCAAACATTCCTGTTACAGTTTGCCAGTCTTCCTGGTGTCAAATATTTTTGTTGCAGTTTTCCAGTCCCGCTGGTGTCCAACCACATCTTATGTGATCCTCCAACTGTATATGTATTGACAATGGAACCTTTGTTACCCGGCACACTAACCCATTCAGGATTAGGTTCAGAAGACTTACTGTTTGTACTATCAGATTAGGTTTGTTGTTGTACAAGCAGAAGTTGTACTAGAACCATGCCCAGTGCTAAAACCACCAGCCCCATTCACTTGGCATGTACTAGGCTGCTCAGCATTATGAACCTGAAGATGGGGGCAGCAGGTTCCTCTGAAACCTTGTATCCACCTGCCAGACTGCTCATAATTACATTCTCCAAGTCTGTTTTATGTATGTTCCATACAAACATACTTATTTGTTGTCACAGTGTAGCTGCCATTCACGCAGTCCTTTTCATTCCAAGCCAAGGCTTGAGTTTTGCTGTACATAATCAGCCTTACCTTATACATGAGAATTATGGTCTGGAGGATTTCAGCTTCCTGGTATGTGATGGTGTATTGCTGGATAATTGTGCCTGACATTTTGTAGGAATGTGGCACCCTTCAAGATGAAGGTGGCATATTTCTTCAAAATGCTGATTGCCACTTAACCCAGCAATGCCTTGTCACATACGAGGATACGGGAATCTGTGATTATGCCATGGTGAAAATCTAAATACTCACAAGTAGAATTGGTTTTGTATGCAGTGTAGTTATGCCTGTTCTTACCCATTGGTTTGAATATGCATATTGAAATTGAATTTTCATGTATTTGGTTCCTCAGTTTTCCTCTGAACATCACCACTAACCCTTTCAAAATGGCTACCACACAGTTACTCTTCACCAAAGGAGCTGTGTCAAGCCAGATGCCATACCTGTATGATTCGTGTTTTAACTGTTGTGGTCAACTGTTGTTCAGTTAACATTTTGTTTTGTGTATTGCTGTGCCAGTTTATATGGTTTTTGCATATGTGAACTGATTGCAATTCCAGGACTGTGTAATTTTTTTTAACTTGCAGTCTGGGAACCATTATATGATATGATATGTCATATGTGTTGTTATAGAGGGATGTTACTTCATGTGACAACTTGCATCCACGTTCACTTAGACTGTTTTGTGAGAGCACAGCGCAGTACTCATGACTGTTCCTGTTTACCATGAGTTGGGGTCCACACGTTTTAGTTCACTGTACTGCAGTTAATGTTACGTTTTTACTCATCATATTTAAGGAAGATGCTGGAAATGTTTTCCTTCAGCTTGCAGATGTGTGTCACGTCTAACAGGCACATTAATTGCATGTCAGAGTTTTATAAGATAAGGAAGCTGGCAGGAAGTAACACTTAACATTTGCCAGATAAAATAATGTCCCTGTTTATCTTGACCTCTGTTGGTACAGCCCTGCCTCAGTTTGCTAAGATGTAAATTTTGTCATTTATGAGTTTTTCTTCCTGTTCAACTGAAAAGTGATGTTTTATGAACAGACATTATTTGTTCATGCTTGTTATTCAGGCGTGGTGGGCCAGGAACAGGCATCGGGCTTCCACGGCTGACAGGCACAAAAAGAGGTTCCCACCCAGCAGGTAGTGGTGATGATTCATCCATTCAGGAGGACTCTGTGGATGGAGAGGAGGCACCCAACTAGACACATAACATCAGCTAATGTCTTCCAACCTACTGAGTATTCAGTGACAGTGGTAGTACTGACAGGCTGGGCTGGAGACAGCATAGTTTGCAATCATTTGGTGAAGATGGTGGTATGATGCATGAACATCGCGATGAATGTCATGGTAAAGAAGGGACATCACTCTGTGTAGACATTTCCGCATACACAGAAATAATATGTAAATCTGAATTACTAACAGGGGGCTCAGTGGTTGTTCATTCATTACTGGTATCATTTGTACAACATTATATGTAAATTATACGAATGTATTGTTTTCTGTCAGTTCATAACTGCAGTTTTTCTTTACCCTTACCAATACTCGTCTGTGTACGATTTGAATGTTCAGAGTAGATACCGCATTTACCCTAATGTAAAATGGCTCTGCTTTGCAGGCTTCAGTTTTAAACAAAAGACTGTACAGAAAGTGTTGAACTTTGCAATGATGTGTTTATAGCTCTCCCATTTTGTCATGTGATAAATTAGGAAAATTACTTGTTATATGTTGGGGTAAATACGGTAAATTCCAATAAATTTTCTCAGGCTGTCAATGTGATAGAGCTTGAAACCAGTGTTTTGGAGATTTCGCTGCATTGGTCATTATGTTCAGTAACTGTAACTTGCTGGGATTATAGATGTTTGAGTGTGTGCATGCATTCACCTGCCCAGCGCACGCATGTGTGTGCATGCACATGCACCACAGCTTTTTTGTTAGAATCTGGATGACAGGAGAGAGGAGTCAGTTGGATATCCAGTATGGAGTAAGGAATTATCATTGTGTGGTCATTTGCACATCAGCTTCATGATCGAGGATGAGAAATCTTTGAAATAATGATTTTAAGTCAAATATGTCCTAGCTGACCCTATGATTTGTTACATCTGGACTTTTACATTACACACAGATGGAAAGAGAAAACATGTTATTCGAGTTTTGTTCTTCCTTTGCCTTCACATTTATCACAGTTAATCCTAACTATTGTCCTCTTTTATACTCTTTGAATGTTTTTTAACTTGCAGTTGTAAGTTAAATGTTACTATGATATGCAAGTTGAAAAACAGAACACAAAGAATGTTCATGTAAATATTAACATATGGTTGCATTACAAATGCACTGAAATAAAATTTCAGGCAGTGTGTTCTGAGCCAGCAAGAGTTCAGGACTAGCTTTGCATCTGGTCCTTTGAAATCTTGTGTTTTTGGTGAGCTGCAATCGCAATAGTTGGAGTGCATTAATTATTGCATTATTTAGCTCTGTGATTTAGTGATATAGTAGTATATTTTTAGCAACTTGTTCTCAAAGAAAATTTTGAAGAGCAAAGCACATTCCCCTTCTTTGTGTTTGAAAGAACAAGATAAAGTAAAATTGCTCATTCCAGAATAATTTTTACAAAGGAAGCAGTGTTATTAGGTTTGGTTTTAATGAACAGAACCTGTATATCTACTAGCAGATCAGATGGTTCCAGCAGCGTGTCAAAATGTGTACTGGTGTACCATATCAATATTTTGGAACAGGAGCAAAAAGGAATGGAAATATAAGAGATTTGGTTTGCTCCTGACCACAAAATGCCTTATTGTAATAATAAGGGAACTCTTTTTATAATTGCAATTAATAGTGATCCTTGTTATATAATAATAATAATAATTATGGAATTGATAATAATAATAATAATAATTTTGAACACTAACTCTTTAAGTGCTACATGAATTGTCCTCAAGTTGCAATTTGTACAGATTTTTTGTGAATGTTTTAAAAACTGGTGATAGGTTAAAGTGCTTGAAAATTGTATTGATTATATTAATAACCTATTATGCCTTCATTTTGTACTGTGTTTCTGAGAGCCTGGAATACTTATGTAATATTAACGATCCAAGAGTACTTAGTCCGAATTTTGTAATTTACTGTTTTTTCCATCATGTTGTTTGTGCTGTTGTGAATGGAGATGTCAGTTGTGAGTGAATGTAAATAAATAACATCATGTGGCTTCTAAACTTACACCATGACAGAATTTGTGTACTTACTTCCTGGATAGGAATTGATTAGTAAAATTGAGGATTCATTCACCTTGTTATACAGAGTGTACTGAACTATTTCTTTGGCCTCAGCTTGTAAATCAGAGAACAGAGTGTGCATTATGTGGATCAGTGACCTAATTGTATGTAGGTCTACATGTAAAGTGCCTGTTATATTTGTCAGATTTTAACCAAGCATTAAAAGGTCAACAGATTTGAGTGGAAATTCTCGTGGAAGTCCATCCATTTGGAGCTGAGTTGTTCCATGTGGGCATGCAGATGGATGAACATGACAAAGCTAATAGTTGTTCTTCACAGTCATTTTATGTGCATGCCTGAGAATGCTAAAATACATGGCATTTTTAAGGGGTTTTACCAGAGTTTGGATATGGCCCTGTTAACACATTTTTAACCGACCCTTTACAGAACACAATTTTTTTTTTCTGTACTTCAACAGCCTACATCAAGCCTGGGCCTTCCATTATTGAGTGTATTAGATTACACACAGACACAAACACCTGGTAGGACTCCTATGAACAGGTGATCAATTTATTGCAGAGGCCGCTACCTGCACAGCACACAACATACTTGAGAGATAAGCATGCATGTCCTTAGCAGAATTAAGCCCATGGTCCCAGCAATCAAGCAGCTTTAGACATACAACTTAGACTGCATGGCCATTGGGATTAGCTCATATACACACTACTTTCTGAATATAGCTGTGCAGATTAAACTAGATACCTACAGAGTGAAGTTGGCTTTTGTACCTGTAAATGTTAATGCATGATTAGCACTGACTACTGCAGAGGGCACTAACATCTGCGCAGAACAATAACCTTGCAACAACAGGGCCATGTGTCCACTTGGATGTAATCTTTAAATTCATGTTCCAACAACTGGTGTATTTGACATATGTGCTAGTAATTGTGAACTGTACTAGGTGCCAAGTGAATAATTGCTATACTGTTTCCATGACTGGATTATTTGACAAACATTCATATTCAGGGTACACTACCAAATGTTTGCCTGGTCATTGTGACTGCATTCCCACAACTTGTGTACTTTGCAAGTATAAATGAGTTGTCAGAATGCAACAAGTCATGACTAGATCAGTCAACTAACATTGGTGCGTTCCTTGACTGTCATCACATGTACTGACAGTGGGTGGTCAACATACAAGTGGCGAATATTCATACAATATGGCAAGTATTCACAAGTGACAAATGTCTGTCAGATATACCAGTCATGGGAATGCAACTTGTGGAGGGGGGGGGGGGGGCATGTCCACAACAGGTGGTGGGTACCACAACATGTGTCAGCAGCTGTGATGAGTGACAGTAGTGCAAAATGGCAGTGGCCTGTGACAGAAAATTTAAAGAGGTCACACTTGCATTGCAAGGTATGAGGTTCGTATGTAATGTAAACCAACAAAATGCACACTTTTTAAATTAACATAATTCAACATGAATTCAAAAAGTGTACATTTTGTTGGTTTACATTACATAATAGTATCACAAGCACAGTAGAAAAAACAAAATATGAGCTTCTCTCAGCGATGTTGCTGAAGATTTACATCTCGTAGTGTGTGACACACTTTCGTTAAGTGATGCCTGATGTTTCGAAGGAGTGTGATGTCCTCATCTTCAAGGGTAATGCAGCTCAAGAGGAGTAGCCAGTGCAACAGGATATGATCATTTACTTATCACTTTCCCTGCAAGTCAGTGGATGAGCAGACATGATCCACACAGCTTGCTTGAACCCATCCTGCAAGACAGGTTGATAGTAATAACAGGCTCAAATGGGTTCTAGTTAAGACACAATACAACACATAGAAGGGATACTGCAAGAATAACAGACAGGTGAAACATAAATAGGAATTGTGTTAGAAATTATGGGCAGTTACAGGGACAGTATCACTTATGTCACAAATATTATTGTCTGTCATACCAATAGAATACAAGATACATCACGTGGATGTATACAGTAGGTGAATTACTGAACGCAAGTTTGATACCCACAACACAAAGTCTCCTGGGATATGATGGTCAAAGGTTCATTGTACCTTCATCTTCAAGGCTCAAGCACCTTTCTTGGACTGCTTGCTGAAGATGAAGGCACTGTAACCTTCAAATGCTAGGAACTGACCACCCCACAACACAGCGTCGCATCCTCACCGACTCCACTGTGAGAACCAGAGCTCTCACAACATAGGTCCTTATGATAAAGCACAGTGTTACAGGCAGACATGTGGTGTATTACACAGTTGTAGGTGAAAAATTTTAATAAAGTAAACCAAACAGCTAGTGGCACAAAGGGCCTGTTATGATGGCCTAAGTGCATCAGGAGCAAAGAGGACTTGAAACCATTCATTCAAACTCAACACGTGATTCTTTTGGTTATGAAGCCCTTGAGCAAGGAGAAGAGGCATGTGGTATGCGTAGTGGAGATGATGTGTGAGTTTACAGGAAGAGTTGCATATATTGAAGGATAATATTAAACATATATTAAAAAATCATGATATAAGGGTGTGGACAGGATACATATGGCTCATTTTTGTGGGTCCAGTGGTAAGCTACTGTGAACTGAGTGGCTGTCAGGTGTGTTGCTTAGTGGTGTAGCATATTACCTAGTTATTTAGCATCATGGCATTAAATACGTGGTGTATGCAGCAACTAAACAATGCTGAATCATAATACAGAAGATTCATGCGCAGTTCTGACATCACTCAATAACTAGCTGCATGGAGCAGAGTCCTTGAAAAGCTATTAGTTTCTTGATAGCCAGATTCATTGTATTTTATGTAATTGAAAGGTTTATTACTGTGTTCACAAGAGCACACCACTTGTCCCTGTCTTGAGCCAGCTGAGTCCAGTCCATGCCATCCCATATTTCTTTTGGACTCATTTTAATAGTATTGTCCCATCTGTGCCACATTCACCATCATCTTTGACTTGATCATGCTAACAGTATTTGGTGAGAAGTACAGATCATGAAGCTGCTCTTTATACAATTTTTGCCAATCTTCTGGTAGGTTTACCATAAGCAGATTAATTAAATACAAATGAAGTATTACAGTCGAACAAAACACTTTAATATTTGTCGTCCAGTGTTACATGTTGCAGCTCAATGAATGATCATCAGGCATTACATTACAAAAATTTAAAAAGAATAAGTACACATACAGTATGCACTGCATAATATAAAGTCCTTGTGTATAAAAGTCATCCTTGTGTTTTCTGTTTGAATAATTATGACAGCTAGTGTGAAATTAATATTCTGTATTTTCATTAGCTCTTCAGTTCCTGCTCATATTTAGTGAACATAATTTCATAAGATACTGTAATACCAAAAGTGTAGTGTTTGTAGTGCTGAATAGGTTTTTAGTATTCTTCGTTTCAAACTTTCACCGTGTTCTTAATGTTGTATGCTTCCTTCTGGGTAATTCCCCGGCATCTGAATTTTATATGCTGATGTTTTGGAACACTCTGTTCCGTCTTCATAGGCAGGTAGGTATGAAGTATGACTAGATTTGAGAAAAGTTGGGAGTATTTATACGGGAAAAGGTTTGGCTTGAAAATAGCCTGAGCCGATAGGAAGGAAGGTGACAGGGTAGGAGTGGTTCAGAGTATTCTGAACTGCCCCTACCCTGTCACCCTTCTTCCTATCGGCTCAGGCTATTTTCAAGCCAAACCTTTTCCCGTATAAATACTCCAACTTTTCTCAAATTTAGTCATACTTCATACCTACCTGCCTATGAAGATGGAACAGACCGAGTGTTCCAAAACGTCAACATATAAAATTCAGATGCCAGGGAACTACCCAGAAGAAAGCATACAACAGGTTTTTAGTATTCTATAACACATCAAGATGAATAAGAATAAAGTTAACTGTTGTGGACCAACTTTTCATAAAGACTGTATTTGTTTGTATCAAATATACTGTGTTCTGTGATGTGACATACTCTAGTTAGGGAAATGCATACCAGTGTTTTGGGGGATGTTGCAATCTCCATCTTCAAGGCAGGAGGTTCTGTGTGAATGTTGGTACCTCTGCCTAGTTACAGTGTGTCACATTGCAGCAAATGGTTATCCTGATTATTGCCATGAGAACTTCAGACCTTACAGCTTGTCTATTTTGGATCTGCAACCCCAAATGCAAGTTTTAAGAGTGTTTATCTCCTGTCTCGTGACATTTACCTCAGGCAAGAGATTTACTAGTTGGCATGGCATGTAATGAATGGTTTCACACATCTAGTTCTTCTTCCTTGGAGTTTGTCATGCACATACTTGGTAAAGTTCATCGTTTACAGATTTCTGATTAAGGCTTCATGGTCCTGTGTGTTAAGATTATTGTCTACTGGGGTACGACACACATACTTTTCTTGATGCCAACATACAGAACTTTCTGCTGCCATATTCTACCTCCAGAAGAAAGACATACTTAATTCTGAATTTTCTGAGTGGCTGCCATATGAAGAATGTTGTTGATATGCATCCGCAAATAAAAATAAAATGCTTCCCTGTTGCTCGTACAGTAAGGGGATCCTAGCTCACTTTGAGGGACGTACTTGGGGATAATTGTTTTTAATTATGGCACGATCTACCAACTAAACACTGCAGTTCTCATGTTGGCAATAAACGCATTGAACCAAAGTTGCTGATACCTCACTTGGGCTACTCAAGCCCATTTCGGTAGATGTAGTAAAAAACAACTGAATAGGAACTTGAAAGGTATAAGGTGCGTAGTTTACTTCTAGCTATTATCTTTGCGTTGTGAGAGATTTAAAAGTGAATTAAGGGTCATACGGATTTTAGCATGTGAATATCGCTGTGGAACGTTACGAATTCGTCGCGGGCTGTAACTTGATGCCTTACACTAGCTGAAGTTGAATGAAGGAGACAATATCGACATAATACTGTATTGTATCTTTCGAACCGCTGTAAATACTAAACAGAACACAACAGATGCTTCCTTGAAGTGGCAAATATGACTTATTGGGTGGAATGGATGTTTCTTACTGTTTAATTACTGAATTCCGTATTCTGTAGTACCATACATCCTATGCCAGTGACCGCTTGCCCATTCAGTGCAGCAACGGAGTTACTTTCCGCCGAACCGAAAAATTCGGAGGTTACATCAATGATGACTACATTGGACAAAGTGTGGTGTTATCGCCGGAAATCTGTGGAATAATCATGTGTTAAGTGCGTGAATAAGTTTTAATTTTAGAATGCACATTATTAAATGATAGCCCTCAAAAATGAATTTGTGCTTCTGTGCTGTACCACAACATTCTCTATCTGATTTTCAGACTACGCATTGATAGCTTCCTGGCAGTTGGCTGCGATCATCATGGCTGCTGAACATCAGTACTTTTATGAAGATGAAGTTTATAGAATTAATAAGAAGGGTAACATTGAGTTTGGAATGGTACTGGAAAATTCCGAGCTTGTCAGTAGCGACGAAAATTCAGATGTTGAAGAAGGAGGCAGGATGAGGAGAGGACACGTTCGTGTGGCATGGCATCCGACAGGAGTGGAAGAAGTCATTTCAGAACGAAGGGTACTTTATTTAATACAAAACAAAAATATTTGCACATATGCATTCAAAATAAACGCGTGTCTCTGATTAAAGCATTCTTTTACGACGTTTCGCCTTGAAAGTTGAAAATGTTAATGGCCTTTTACAAGATGTAACGTTTACAAAATATTATTGGAATAATCAAATGAAGGAGGCATCAGAAGTGCGTACGGATTGTTAATAAGAAAACCTAGAAGAAGGCCCCACTTTGGAGACCTGGGCATAGATGGGGGAATATTATGAAAATATATCATGGCAATGTAGGATGTGAACTTGATTTATCTGTTTCATGATAGGGTCCATTCACAGGCTCTTGTGAACATTATGGTGGTCATTCTGGTTCCATAAAAGGCAGGGAATTTCTTGGTGAGCTTAGTGACTATGTTTATGAAGAGGGACTATGTTTATGGAATTTTCTGCATCTGGGAGATTTTGTAACTAGTACAGATGTGTCTCGAGAAGTAAGACAGATACGATGCTGGTGACATGAATTATGACAAATTAGAATCATAATGCTATAACCAAGACCTGTCATAGATTGGATTGTCTCTGGTATCCTTTCAGGTACATCTAGCAGACAGATCATTGATGCCAGGAGATGTTGTGAGACGTATGATAAAAGGGAAAGACACGCAGCGTGGTTATTGTAGAGACATAAAAGTGACTGCCAGTGTACAGGTTGTTGGGACCAAACAAGTAATTCCGAGTGTAAAAAGTGAAAACCTTGTACCATTAGAGGTGAGTGAAAGTACAGATGAAGTAATTCGTATTTTATATAACCCTAGTAGTTAAAGAAGAAAATCATAATCCAAATGATATTAGATACAGTGTTCTGGCATGTGATGTTATGTAGTTTGATAGGTACCAGTGCTTCATAAGAATGTGCTTCCTCAATCTGTATGGTGTGCCGAAGGATACAGCTCATTGTTCTTAGAGATTTGTCCCTACTGACCAAACTAAATGCTATTGCATCTCAGGCGACTGAAATGTGAAGAAGTACCTGCTCTCGTGGTAACCATGATTTAACATTAGATAGAAGAAATACTTTCATCCATTTTGTAATACTGAAATATTCAGTTCCACATTTACCTCCACCTTGAAAGAATTATTTATGTATTCGAAGCAACTAGAGGTGAGTGAAAGTACAGATGAAGTCATTCTTATTTTATATGAACCTAGTAGTTAAAGAAGAAAATCATAATTTAAATGATATTAGATACAGTGTTCTGGCATGTGATGTTATGTAGTTTGATAGGTACCAG
>Ga0123357_10010914_pt1 | contig 11596 bp, 9 predicted proteins | sample TergutEmb28metaG_FD_89873 | JGI IMG/M metagenome (GOLD analysis project Ga0123357, IMG submission 89873) | Embiratermes neotenicus P4 segment gut microbial communities from Petit-Saut dam, French Guiana - Emb289 P4 | ecosystem: Host-associated > Arthropoda: Insects > Digestive system > Gut ...
ACGAAAGGTAGAAAAGGACTGGGAAGGGGTGGGAGAGGGGGGGGACGGTTAGGGGGGGGGGTGGGGGGTGGGTGTGGGGGGGGGGGGGGAGGAGGAATCTTTATGTAGCTAAAGATCCTAACCATAAGTGTAACTCATTTCTATGCACTTTCTTAAGCATTTTCCATGCTGGTTTTCCAGTTCACTATGAAAGACAAGAACGACTGGTGTACACAAGAAATAAAAATATCGTGCAAATTATATTAGATATTGTAAAATCCTAAGAAAAGTTATAAAAGAAACTAAGAAGCAACACTACAATAGACTTACAGCAATATCTAATAAAATAAAAACAACACGGAACATTATAAAGAAAGACAAGAAAAATACATTTATTGGAACAGACCTTACTTGTGAATGATCAAAAATTAAAGATCCAACAGACGTGGCCAATGCCTTCAGTAATTTCTTTATAACAATGACTGAAAAATTAAACATTCAACAAATAGAGAAAGGAGATGCTATCTCAATTTTAACAGATTCCTTTCCTGGAAATTTACCCAGTATAAAAATAATCCCAATCACTGAGCTGAAAAGTATAATACATTCCCTAACACCAAACAAATCATCAGTTTATTGTGAAATAACAAGTAAAATATTAAAACTTAGGCATCTCTCAATAGTCACCCGTTAAGCTACATTTATAATCACTCGCTCTATACAGGTATTTTTCCTGACCACCTTAAAATTTCAGTTGTAAAACTACTTTACAAGAAAGGAGACAAAACTAGTATGACAAATTATGGGCCTATCCCATTATTAATGGTTTTTTCTAAGGCACTCGAGAAAGCTGTGCACAGTATATTCGGCCAACTCCTGCATACAAACAACATACTGGTCACTGAACAGTATGGGTTTAGGAAAGGAAATATCAACGGAAGATCCCACTGTTAGACTATCAGGTAGTGTATTCAAATCTATTAACACAAAAAAAGAGAGGGGGGAAAAAAAAACAGGGAGGAATTTTTTGTGATTTGGCAAAGGTTTTTTATTGCGCGAATCATGAAATTTTGTTAGCTAAATTACATTTCTATGGAATTCAAGGAGTATCAGAATATTGGTGGAGGTCTTATTTAACTAATAGAAGACAGAATGTTGAAGTAACATCACCTAATTCAACTACAGTTTTTTTCTCTAACTGGGGTACATTGAAACATGGAGTTTTACAAGGATCAATTCTAGGGCCTCTATTGTTTGTAGCATATATAAATGACCCTCCCCCAAGAATATATTTTGTATAAGAACCAGTGTTATTAGCTGATGATACTAATGTTATAATTTCAAGTAGAAATTTCGAAGATTTGTGTTGTGTCAAATTTAGTTCTCTCTCTTATGATAAAGTGGTTTGCTGCTAATAATTTAGTTGTAAATCTAGATAAAATGAATATATTTAAATTCATAAGAAAGAATCACATTCTACATTACATACTGGTTATAAAGAAAAATATATAAAAGAAACATTGAATACAACATTTCTTGGTTTACAAATTGATGAGCATACTTGTATAAACTGGAAGAGCCATATTGAGCAAATGATTACTAAGTTAAGTGGAGCATGTTATGCCAAGTTGATGGTCTGTATTGGTAACATTAACACTCTCAAATCAATTTACTATGCATACTTTCATTCTATTACAAAATATGGAATAATTTTGTTGTTGTAGCTTTTCTAACAGTGGGAAGATTTTCACTTTAGAAAAGAAAATTGTCAGAATTCTGGCTGGTGCACAACCGAGAACAGTTAGAGATTCTACTTGTTCCATGCCAGTGCATAGTTTCCTTAATGAGCTTCATTATCAATAATCAGGAAATTTTTCAAACAAATTCATCTATATACAATATTAATCCAAGCAAAGAATAGCTTCTTCATAGACCAAATGCAAACCTATTTTGTTTTCAAAAAGTACATTCTATGCTGGCATAAAAATTCTCAGCAGTTTACCACCTAGTGTGAACATCCTCAAGAATGATAAGGCAAAATTTAAAGCAGCCTTAAGAAAATACCTAAATACACTCTTTTCAATGTGCACTTTAATTTTTTATGTGTCAAGATGCTTTATAATACTGTTTTTGTAAAATATTTGTAATATTTTACACTGTAAGTCTGCATATTTTGTGTATTTATGACTTGTTCCACATCCTACTGTCTTACGATACACTTATGCTTCCATGGAATGTATGTGTGTGTGTGTTTGTGTGTTTGTGTGGGCGTGTGTGTGTGTGTGTGTGTAAACGGACATAATGAAGCTAATAGTCGCTCTTCACAATTTTGCAATTGTGTCTAAAAATGAAATGGTCAAAGAGAAATTTTGTACAAACTCCTATATTTGGTAAAACAATACCATTTGTTTGATTGTACTCACTTCACAGTTTCTGCACTTCAGAGAAAACAACTGCAGATGCAAATGATAAGGGTAGAAAAGTGAGAATTGTTATTCAGTTCCTGAGAGATTGATTCAAGGCAATTTCTGTGTCATACGAGGTTGCAGTCTTTGATGAAAATCTTATGAAGTTTAGGGGAAGTTTATCTTATGTGCAGTTCAGTACTTCCAAATGTGCTACATCTGGAATCAATTTTTTATATTATGTAATTACAATATGGCTGTTGTGTAAATTTCAAAATGTGTGCTGATGTTGATCTAGTGGAAGGCAGTGGTAAGATTACTTACCAACTATTTGGCTCTTTAGCTCTCTGAGAACCTTGTCCTTCTTAATTGCATACACCCATTCTTCTCTGTCCACTGCCTGCTGTCTCCATCTTCTAACCTGCATCTCTGTAAGTCCTTTTCAACATCTTTCAATCATCTCAATCTAGGTCTTGCCATCCTTCTTCCCTCCAGTTTACTCTCAATATTTTAACTACCTTTGCACGATCCAATCTTATGAGATGTCCTATCCATTTAAATCTTTTCTTTTTAATGTCATGTTTCATGGCAGGGAAGGAAGCTGAGCACAAACATTCAGTCATAGTCACTTGCCTTGTCCATTCATTTACCCATCTGTTTTAAAGAGTCTAAATATTATTTATCTATATCATCAGCACTAAATCTCAGTCTTTTTTTCTGTTACGTCTCGATGGCTGATCCTTGTTCTTTCACCCCCCTCTCTTGACTGGTCATGACTCCTATCCCTGTTTTCCGCGTCACCTTCTGTATTGTCCATTTCTATTTGCTCTGATTGCGCGGAAAAAAACTTCAGTTGACACTGATGCCTCACGATTATGTTCATTCATAATTCTGTGCTTCAAATAGTATTAAAATAACATTGGCCGTAACCCTACTTCCTGATTTTTTTTTTCGATTGTCTTACTTCTCTCATGTAACTACTTCTTAAATTGTGTCATGTTTCCTTGCCTTTCTGGGAGTCTGTAAAAAGTTGTTTCGCATATCTTGTCACTGGGGAATCATTTGGCTATTCTTTTCCAATAAAATACATTGTACTAGAGTCTGACAAAGCCATTTGGAAAGTTTTGCAACCAAAATGTACGGCAAAATAAGCAAACAAGCACCAAAGCACTCAACGTACTTGTGTCCATCTCCTGTGTAATTTTTGTCCACACGCTGGCCATGTAATCTGTTTCATTTTTTCATTGACCTGGTGGTCCTTATTGAGTACAAGAATTAACTTTTCTAAATGCATTCGTCAACACAATGAAAACCGTCACGGCCAGTCACTGGAACGCGACTGACAAATGTGAAACACATGGAATCAAATTTTGATTCGGCAAGTTTCATGGCTCGAGTCGACTCTGCTGGTGTGCACGCATTCCTGCGCACAGCCATTTTTAAGTTAGCCAGGTAGTCTCTGCTGCGCCTTTGTGACTCGACCCGACTCGACTCTGTTGGCGAGTACGGACACGCAATGGCATTTTTCCGGGCGCGCGGAAATTCTGCGGCTGCAAAATAATAGCGAATCTTTATTGATTGCACGAGTGGGGTTGTGGGGTGGGGGGAGTTGCTAGCGAATGTTAGTCCTGGACAAAAATTATATGCAGATGATAGTTGATTTGGAGGAGAAGACTTTAATTTGTGCAATGTGGAATAAGAAACCAACTAGATGTCACTTAGTATTATATTTATTTCTCCTTATAAGTTGTTCTTTATAAGTTGCTCAACATGTTTCGGACCGCCTTGTGCCCATCTTCAGGAGCTGACGACTCAGTGGTATTTTTTCACGTGTGGTGTAGTGCTGTAACAATGGGCAATGTTATTTCCATATATGTATAGTATTTGCGGGTTGATATGTTCGTCTGTTTTCATGTAATTTGTGCGTTTCTGTTTCATTTTCGGCAAAAGCGAAGAAGGAAGATGTGGGTTCAACGTTTAATCAGCCGAAGCCTGATTACAGGCCAGTTTCATAAATTATATGACGACTTATGTGCTGGTATTTTCCCCACTTCAGTAATCAGTTTCTACGCCTCACAATAATCCTTTGCACTCCTTTCAGTCATTGTGAGAGCATGAAGAAGGCGGTAGGCTAGACCCGATAGACGGTGTAGAACACAAAATTGAATATACCCCTGAGCGGTTGTTTGGTCGCCCGTTCGCGTACAGCCACTTGTTTCATTTGTTTCATTTGCCAAGGCGGCCACCGCTCCGCCAAGAAAATGGAGCAGGCTGTGTTTTTAAAACCGCCACGGTAAACTGATCGCTCGTGCGCCCAGACTCATTTATGTTAGTATGTTCTATTCAAGGTGGCCAAAACCGCCCGTGCACGCTAGCCCTAATAGACCATACCACTCGCAAGGGGTGAGGTGGCTGTGATGGGATTACAGGTAAGCTGAACTGTGTACAACAACCATATAACAAGCTGAACTGTGTACAAGGACCATATAATAAGACATAAAACAACACGACAGTGGCGAGAATAGACCACACTGTACATGTTTAGATACACGTTTATAAAACTATCTTATCTTTAATTTTAAATTCGATTTGTTCATATTATACAAGTATATATATATATATATATATATATATATATAAAACAATCTAGGCTTATTTTTTACAAAATAAATTCACTATGTTAACAAACCCTATCACAGATTAACCCAGGGCAATCGCCATTCTGATAATACTTCTTACTCAAAATCTGTAATGTTATGAATAAAACCCTCAGTATATACCAAAATGTGTAAAGTACCTATAACTATGCATTCGTTGGTGTTGGTTTAACCGTCCAAACTTCTTCTGAAAAATGTCGTCCTTTGGTTGCACTGCTATATCACGGTGTAAGATAAATACTGATTCTGTAATTTTGTCCTTTGTTGCGCTACTATGCGTTATGGTGTAATAGAAATACTGACCTCATAGGATACTCTCGCCCTTTAGTTGTATTACTGTGTCATAGTGTGGGATAAAGACTGATCGTATGCCATTGTCCTTTGGTTGCACTAATGTGTCTTGGTGTGAGATAAATACCCATCCTAACTCTCGCCCTTTATTTACACTGGATTATCTTGGTGCAAGATAAATTACTGATTTTGTACTGCATGTCCTCCTGTCTGCATATTACAGCTCCAGGGCCGTTTAATGTATTTTCATGAAATGGTTCTTTAAACTGTAGTTTGACTATTACTCTACTAAACTGTACACAGTTCGGTAAAAATGGACACAAATAGTGGGCATTTTTGCTTAAGACCTAGAAGAGTCTCTGGACGGTTTTGGAGCACAGTTCGCTAAACGTTAATCTGTTAGAAAACAACCTCGGCACACAACAGTTGTATACAACAGCAGCACACAAAAATGAAGAAAACGTACCCAGTACCATTTTCCTTTGTCGTCGGTTTTATATCTAATTAAACGAAAGGGAACGACCGCGCATCATAATTGTTATGACATTCTGACTGTACTTTGTCTACTCAGGGTTTCTCGGTTTGTTACATACAGTCAGGCAGACACGTGGTGGAACCAACGTGAGCAGTTTCCATTCGAACATACCACTCAAAATTAAAAAAAAAAAAGTATCCACGTACTATATCGAATTTGGTCACTTGTCGCTGACGTGTAGTCTGTGTTCCTGTGGCAGCACGGGGTAGGATGGACAGGTTGTTGCTATGGCATTTTATTATTGTTGTGCCGGTTCGATTCAGCAATCTCAGGTCCACATATCAATGAGGATTTCGCAGGGATTAAGAACTTTACTCATTGCAACAAAATAAAAAGAGCAGTACGCAACTATGGCGTAACACTGTAGACACTGCTGCAGGCTGCCTGGTTCACTTTTCGCTCATAGGTCTGATACCTAGTCTGCTGGCTAGAGTGGCCTGTAAGCATGAACAAATGCATAATAATAATAATAATAATAATAATAATAATAATAATAAAACAGCATCTAACTCATGGCTAAAGCTGGAGAATTCTTTCCAGAAACTACTGGATATATGACAGACATCCAGGATCAGGCCTTAGTAGCAATAATTAAAATAATTACATCACGTGTATTTTTGAAAGATCTGAACATTACTAACGATATCTGCAGAAAATGCTGAGAGAAAATATTAACCACTCCACCTATAATCGGCGCAGGTCGTGCAGTAGCTCAAGGTGATTTCACCCATTGTCACAGTCAAGTAAACAACGTTATTCGTAAAGAAATTACTATCAAATGTGGAATGTGAAAGAGACCATCAATGTCGTATTGTAAGTATGAGCTACAATCTGCGTTAGAGAAATGCGGTTATAAACTACAGTATGACAGGTCCACATTAACTGATCGAACTGTCCGTTACAACAAACCAGACATTGGTTTTGCTTGCCAGAACCATCAAAGAAGCATACACGATAGACGTAGTAATTCACCATCACCAAGATGCTCTGGACGTAAACAGACTCGAAAGAAGAAGTAATAAGAACATGGCAACCGACAACAGCCTATATACTCGTAGTACAACTAGAACTATCAACTATGGGTTTTATCCCAAACGGTTTAATCGCCACCCTCGTCTATCTATTCTAGTGAAGAAAGTTAGGAAGTTTTGGCAGACAGGTGAATAAGAAGTGCGTGATGATTCTCTTACGAACCAGCTAAACTGCTGTGAATTATGCAAAATGGATGATGATTACGATAATAATTTAGTGTCGATATGTTGGTGCAATAGCCGTAAGTCCTTTATCCTACCGCCGTGGGTATTTAAATTTTAGTGCCTGGTTTATGAAAAAAAGGAGTGTTATTTGAACATAAAAAGATAAAATCATTAAATAAAAGACATTTTGTTGAAAATAAAATAAACTCAAACAGCATATCTTAAAAATGTGGTACGGTACCTTTTAAAATATGAAATGAATTTCTACTGGTGTTTTCCTACGTGCTTTTGCACATGCAAATGCGGACCTTTAAATGGTCGCAGAGACAGCATAGAAATAATAATAATAATAATAATAATAATAATGATAATACAATATTTGAAAGCACCACACAACATCAACAGCTAGACGCCTCAAGAGAGAATTACAGAGAGAAACAAGACAAAGGACAGCACATCAGAGAAGACACAAGAAAGATGGTGAGCGCAGGGGATGCATGGACAATTCCAACGTAACAGACGAAAGAGTGGTGGAAAATGAAGAGTCATATTGATGGCTAAAATTTGGAGACATTAAGGCAGAAACAGAAAGTACAATAGTGGCAGCTCAAGGGCAAGCAGTTAGTACACACTATTTTAAAAATAAAATGTTGAAGAAAGAAACTGACTGTAAATCCCTTCTATGTAAACAACATGAAGAAACTATTGACCACTTAACCGCAGGGTGCCCCATTTTGATGAAGAATAAGTACTTCATGAGACACGATAAATTCTGTGCACATTTACCTTACTCAATATGCAAAACACTAAGCATTGAAAAGACAAACAAATGGCGCGCGCGCGGCCTCCCCCACAAACACACACAAGCACCCACCCACCCACAAGCACACACACACACATACCAACACAAAGCATGTGCGAAATTTCTAATCTTGACCATATCTTTCAGTAGACTCACAAAAGTATTACTATTTACTGATTCATTATAGCATTTCCCGCGACGTAAACTTATTTGCACGAAGCATTACACAGTCACTCTAACTCAGTGCTCGTTTGTTTTCAATGACTCACCGATTCTTTTAGTTGGTTCTCATGGTAACGCACGCCCCCTTCCTGGTCCACCAATTTCATGTGGTTACGTTCTGGGTCACCAGGCACCATCACAGGCTTCGAGGGATCCGCCTGTAAGGGAGATAATGTAAAGGTAAAAGGTATGGCAGTCCTTACAGGCCTGGACAGGCCCAGAGGGTTCCAGGAAGTCAAGGCTCCCAGATTTCGTGACAACGGCACAGGATGGTGGTGGGTTGTCAGCCTTACGCACCGGCCGCTTTTACCCCAAGAAATACCCCTGGTACTCATTTCTATTAGAGGCTGAGTCGACCCCAGGGCCATAGTGCGATCGGAAGGATTTTATGCCAATGAAAAATCCACTGACACCAGCTGGGATCGAACCAGCGACCTACGGATTTGTAGCACAGCACCTTAACCACTGTGCTACTGTGGTCCCCAAGGGAGATAAGGACCGACTAAAAATGAAAGAATGAGGAGAGATATCCAACCTCAGTTTTAATGCTCTCGCAACAAACAGGTGAAAAAGTGCCGCCTTGGTTTGTTTGTCCGTCCGCAAGCAACAGATCGAAAAACTGAACCAATCCTCATGGAATTTGATACTTGAGCTTTTAAACAAATCGACAAATCATTTCAGTTTCAGTAAAACAAATTATAAGATACTGTCCACTGTTTCTTGATCTTATCTTCACAGTAACTGGTTAAATATTTATCGAAGAAAAATGTTTCGAACGGACCTTGTACAAAATAATGATGCAAATGTTTGTAAGGGGTCGTGTAAGGCAGAATAATACAGATGTTTCGAAAGGACTTTGTTCAGAAGGATAATTCAAATGTTTCTAACTCCTTTTGTACAGGAGGACGACAGAGATATTACGTGCAATATATCTTACGGTTTCAGAGACAAATAAAAAGTGGTCTAAAGCACCTTTGTTAATACGTTCAAATAAAATATTTACTAGTTGCGTAAAATTGTAAAAAAAATGGGTGAGTGTGATAATATTGGGCTTTTCACTGGTTGCGGCCTGTATGTCTGATAATCAAGACAATATTTTTATGCATCCTACACCTTGATTTACCACGCGTATTTCTGTTATTAATGCGGTGGCACAGTGGTTAAGGTTCTGTGCTGCAAATCGGAAGGTCGCTGGTTCGATCCCAGCTGGTGTCATTGGAATTTTTAATTGACATAAAATCCTTCGCACTATTGCCCTAGGGTCGACTCAGCCTCTAACAGAAATGAGTACCAGGAGCATTTCCTGGGGGTAAAGGCGGCCGGTGCGTAAGGCTGACAACCTTACCACCATCCTGTGCCGTTATCATGAAATCTGCGAACCCTGGAAACCTAGAATCCTCTGGGCCATTCCAGGCCTGTAACGGGACTTCTTTACCCTTTATATTTTATTTCCGTTGTTAATAAAACCCATCAAAGCCTTTCAAAATATCGTTTTGAATGTTATAACATAGTCACTTCCTTTATTTTTCTATGACTTCTAGCTATTACCTTTTTAACTGAGTTATTCTATCACTGTTCTTAGTAAGAAGTTTCATATTGCACCAATTCATTATATAGTACATCGGCAACCGTGGAAAATTTAACACATTACTTTACACTTCCCTCTTACTTGCACGAAACTAAAAAATTCAAACCTTTTCTCATCTAATTACATCTAAAATGACGCGTGTTCTGCGTTACTGATTTTATCTCTGTTAACTAACATAAAGACACCCACCTTTTCGCACACATTCAACCACATTCAATAATTACAAGAACACCTAACCTCACCTAACCCTTCCAGTTCTTCATCTAGCTACCTCAAAACATCTAAATTCTACTACTGCCCACACTGGGGCATAATTTTATCCAAACCCATCTATATTATTGCGGTGAAATAATCTTTCCTGTCACTCTACCATACCAACAGGAGTTCCCGTATCCTTCCTGCTATTTTGTCTCTAACCAGCACTATGAACCTCATTTTCAATCTCTCTCCTGTCCTGGGGCGCTGCGGCCCAAAGCGGGCCATGGCCTCCTCATTCTTGACTTTTCTAGAACACACACAATGGCGCACCAGAGTCGGTAGGACTCTTCTGGACGAGTGATCGGCTCGTCTCGAAGACCTCTACCTAAAATTATACCCACACATCAGCAAAACATTCATGCCCCTGGCGGGATTCGAACCCACCATCTGAACACGCGAGCGGCCGCAGACCAACGTCTTAGACCGCGCGGCCACTGAGTCTGGTCTACGTTCCACTATTCCTCTCCTATTTTCAGATAAATGTAATAACCCGTCAGAATATTCTAGGCTACTGACAACCCGTATCTGCTGACATCCTTCTTCCCTTCAATTTTTTTTATTTCCTGTTCACTCGGTTCCTATCTCTTTATAGATATACGACTTGCAACATTCTGCTGGAATGGCACTTCTCTCGAAGAAGCTGACGAGGAAATGATCTCGTTGAAATTATCCCTTGCCGTCATCTCAGCGTTGACCACCTTGTTAGTCATAGGTGGTGGTGTCAACTTATCAACTTAGAAAAAACAACAATTTCAAAAGGAACTACTACTATCAGATACGAGACTGCCATTTGTGATGCTACGGGATGAAGAATATTTGTTTCTTCGTTACCTTATGAGACCCCATAATGGGAGACGGCTTACAGTCTCCAAGAATGTTTAGTTACCTTTTAAGCAAGGGCAGTAGAGTAGCGGAGAGTGCGTTTGGAATACTTGCAGGTATCTGGAGAATATTCAACAAGCCAACTTGAAACATCTTCTGATATGGCGGTTAAGACTGTTCAATGTGTATGTGGTTTGTGCAACACATATATAGACAGAGAAGGTTTAAATCAGGCAACTGTCTTGTAACTAGAAAATATCGAAGTTCATTCAGTCCCAATCATGATGAACCTGAAGGTCAGGTTACAGAATTTGAAAAGACCTAACTCGAGGGCCTGAAGGGTGAGATAAGCATTCACTGTCTATATAAACAATGATGTGTGTCGAGTACCTGAAAATTATCGGTGATTACACCAGTGCAGAAGACTGTGTAATACAGTGTGATTAATTACGTGTAATGATCATGCACAAATATGGTGCCTAATTACTTTTATATTACTCCCTCAATACTCTACGTAACTGAGTTGCAATCAATAAATTAAGGAACACAACTTCTACTTGCAAGAATATTCACAATTCTGCGCGCAGTGGGCGTGCTGCTTGTTTATAACAGGTTCGTTTTTGAAGCCGCATCATCTCGTTTAGGTTCGTCGGTCCGTGTGAATGAGGCCTGACACAGGCTTGCTCAACCTTGTACGAGGTCTGTTAGAAATGTATCAGACCGTATTTTTTTATGCGAACACCTGATGGATTATAATCTAGCGCGCTTGCATGAGCCGACCTTGAACCATAGTGCGCATGCGTGAATTTTTTCCCGCCTGTCGATAGCGTCAGTTGCTGGC
>Ga0123357_10010915_pt1 | contig 11596 bp, 5 predicted proteins | sample TergutEmb28metaG_FD_89873 | JGI IMG/M metagenome (GOLD analysis project Ga0123357, IMG submission 89873) | Embiratermes neotenicus P4 segment gut microbial communities from Petit-Saut dam, French Guiana - Emb289 P4 | ecosystem: Host-associated > Arthropoda: Insects > Digestive system > Gut ...
GACTGCCGGTGTGTCTTGATGTGTCCAGATGGACTGCCGGTGTGTCGTGATGTGTCCAGATAGACTGCCGGTGTGTCTTGATGTGTCCAGATGGACTGCCGGTGTGTCGTGATGTGTCCAGATGGACTGCCGGTGTCGAAAGTAGCTGCCACGTAACAAAACTGTCCGCAGTGTGCTGGCCGTGCCGTGCCTACACATCTTGATATTCTGTCAGCTATGTTCAGACTGCCGTCTTCTTGCAGGCCGCACTGCACCACACATAGAGATGAAAGGAGCACGACGTCACACCCCAGCGGACCGCACTGTTAACTGTCACAGTTCACTGCCTTGTGTTTCTGTTAAACAGTGTCCTCTCACGACCGTCCCTACCTTCCGAGTGACCGCTTTGCAAGAGAACTTACCACAGAAAATTCTGCATATTTCTGGTTTCATCCACCCTAACTAACGACGAACCTACCGTAGGATGGCCATGTTCTTTCGTGTGTACCTCGGACAGTACAACACACACTGCTGCAGTGCAAGTAACACGAATGCAGCATCTCTGTAAGCCACACGACAGTGTCACACCTTCCGCTACTTGCTGCCGACGTTATTAGCGGCAGGTTTCGGTCTGTGTCCGGCAGTCATTAGGCAAGTCATTCACAAACAACCTGGGCAGGTGAAGCAACTTGAGGCCGGATTTGTCACCTTGCAGTACTTACTGAGGAATGGCAGAGGCATAGTTGACAGTTTTTACCTTGATCAGGAGGTTATTTGGGTTCATTTTGCACGTAATTTAGCAGACATGAATGAATTGAAAAGGTAAACATAGTAAATGAGGCTGTACGGACAAATGGGCATTGGAGAGTTATACTGAGCCTTCAGGAACCCGAGTAACTGACACATCGCAGGGACACAGAGCTTTTTACAGAAGAAGCAGCTCAATATTGTATTAACATGGTCATCATGAAAGTATTCCGATGTTTCAGTACAGAGTATGCCGAATTGCCTACTGCGCGCAAAAGAGCAATGAACAGTACTACCAACTGTGCGCAACAGAGCAGTGAAAATTACTGCCAACTGTGCGCAACAGAGCAGTGAACAGTACTGCCAAATATGCGCCACAGAGCAATGAATAACATTGCCAACTGTGCGCAACAGAGCAATGAACAATAGACTACTGCCACTGTGCAAGTTTTTATCATTTAACCACTAAGCCATTTCACTACAAATTAAAGAAGGACGAAGATTAGTCCACTTGCTATAAGCTATCATCGTTATTGCACTGTTGTTACGGTAACGTTGCGTCCGCCAACGGTAGGTGTCAGCGCTGTTTGACGACGTATTGTACTGTGCTGACAGAACACTACGGAATGAACCGGAACGAAGGGTACACGAACACTACGTTACCGACAGTATCGGTAACGGAACGAGACGGAATGTACAATATGGATAGATGAACACCGCAGAATACATGAGTATAAGAGCAATGGAATGCACAATACCAGTACAAGAACACAACGGAACAACAGCTAGCAATAGTTTTCATGTCATCTGCTGCCTTGTACGTACAATGAACAACGATGCAGAAATCTGAGTTGTAACTGAGCTCCAAGAAAAGTACGTTTTACGTTTGAACAGTAGCGATAAAGTAAAATTCGCCATGCATTTCCTCCCTCCTCCTGTGGCCAGCAAATATACCTGTAGCCATTTTTTGCACCTTATAAAAATACATATTTATATAAGATAAAAACTATTTACGTAAAAAAACCATATGTTAAGATTTGCTGACAGCGTCGTTGAACAGCCCACCAACAAAATCTGACGGACAATATTTACCGTCACAGGCAGTACAGCGCTCTGCCTTCCTACGTTGCTGCGTGCGATATCAACGCGTTCGCTTTCTGAATCAAATCATTCTGTGCTCCGTGCTGATAGATAGGTCTTCCCTCTGAACTGACTGTCGTTTTATTTTAATTAACTGTTTTGTGTAGAAAGAAGAGCGAGGCCACAGGACGCCTCCAGACAGACGTTTGAGCTGTGCGTGAAGTAGAAGTAGGCCTACAGAGAAGAGAGCAGGGACCTGAACTTCACAGGCTGCAGGGGAATGTGTCTTGTCATAAAACGGTAAGTGGTGCTGCAGGTTTATGTGTCTCTGCTTTAGGCAGTTTAAGTCTGCCCCAAGTTCAGTTCGCACCGCACAGAAAACACTCGGCCCTTCAGTGAACGCCGTTTGTCGGGACGGTAACACGACAAAACATAGCGGGCAGCATGTTCTGACTGTTAATACACAAAGCTAATGGGGTGTTGCGGAGAATTACTGCATCAGTTTGGAGACAAACAACACGTTACAGGAACACTGCACAAAACTGTCCGGGTGAACATAATTACAGCCCTTTGTGGTACACTAAATGCATATTTTGAATCACACTTACATTGAACTGTATCAGAGCTGTGAAAATGGACGCCTCGTATAAAAATTATGTCACTATAAGCTTGTTAGCCAATACATACATACATTCATAAGTACATACATGCTTACACACACACACACACATATATACATACGTACATACATACATTCATTCATTCATACATACATATATACATGCATAAAACTGAAAATAATCTTAATAAAATTGGAAAAGGAAAATGCCTCTTGTAAAGAAAACACATCAGATCACATTAGAAACCAGTCCTTTACTGCTTCTTCGGAAAACATTCTCTGTTCTCTGCGAGGATCAAATGAAACACAGACACTGCGAGGGCACAATGCGGTGCGTTGCGCTGCTGCTGCAGGCAGAAGCTACAGCGTCTTAAGCTTTTACAAAACTCACTGGTCACTATATGTACCGCCAGTTTAACATTCAGCAATTCTACGTTCTGCCCACAAAGTGTATTTATGTGTTTTGTGTAGATCTGAGAACAAACAGCGATTATTTCCCTATACAGTATTAACTGACTGGTTTGTATAACCGAGACGGAGTGTGTTTACTGCGCGGTACGGACTGGATCTTTACATATAATTTAGTTAATTCTGAGCCTCTGAAGGGCTAATAAAGTCAATATAGTTAAATCAAAGGCGAAGACAGCAAAGTTTCTGCACAGCTGTATGCAGTGACGGTGCAGATGGCGTTGTGACACAAGTTGGAACGCAGGGATCAGGAGATCATAGATAAAGCATACGACAGACGTTCAGCTATAAACATACACAGTAGACGTCAACAAGCTTACCATCACTGTAGGAAAATTACAGTGCGTCAACACTCATTGTATGAAACGGCCTTTACACCAATGTATGGTGCAGATCTATCACCACACGTTCTACACAGCAAGGGACAAACATGTACAGCACTAACTGAATGCTTATGGGCAGTTACAGTGTTCCGCGGCGTAAAGCCATGCAGTTCGGTAGAAGGTAGCAATATCAGGGGAAATAATGCAGATGAAGATAGCATGGGTCTTCAGATCTATGGCAACCGCATTTACATGGCGTCACATCTCACAAAACCTAACCTTAATTTCCACAGTTCTGGGAACACCAAATTTCGCAAAATGATCATCCTGGCTTGCAGTTCACAACCAACATCGTGTACAGTACAATAATGTTCTGTGTCCGTGTTGCTCCCATAATAACTAGAAAAAGTAGACGTGGACCGCACCTCCTCACTTCATAATTCCCCAAATATTGGGTTTAAAAAATATTCACTTTCTCATATGGTACTAATTATATAGTGGAACATCAGTTGTGGGGGAGAAGAGAAATGCATGTAGGGTTTTGGTGTGGAAACCGGAGGGAAAGAGACGACGACTTGGAAGATCTGGAAGTAGATGGAAGAAACATATTCTTACGGATAGTAAAGAAATAAACAGGAAGGACGTGGACTGGATTAATCTGGTTCCGGGTAAAAACAAATGGCAGGATGTTGTGAAGACGGTAATGAACATTCGGGTTCCATGAAACGTGAGAAATTACTTGACTGGCTGAGGAACTACTAGCTTCTCGAAAATGGCTCTCTGCTCTATGGAGCTGGTTAATTGGTTACTTATGACACGTGATGTCATAAGTTACCCTTTTTTTTTATTTTCTTATTTTGTCGCTGGCCTTTATAACATTTACCACTCAGTACCATATCCGGATTTGTGGGTATAAAGGCTAGACGTGCAACGTTTTTCCTCGACAGGGTCACGACAGATACTGAGAGGCACTCCACTAGTTGGACTGGCTTAATACACGTCCGGGACTGGCCGCGCTCCAGCAGGCACTGACCGCACTCAACTGCTCAGCTGTTTACAATGCAGTGTCAACTAGCATTCAAGGAGCTGTCAGCGGCACGCTCGTCAGCTTCATGCATAAATCGTCCAACTCCCAGCAGACACAGACATACATACAGTTAGCCATTTGAATTCCACTCGTCACTATACGTACCACCAGGTTTAACATTCAGCGATTCCACGTTCAGCCCACACAGTGTATTTATGTGTTTTGTGTGGATCTCAGAACAAACAGCGATTATTTCCCTATACAGCATTAACTGACTGGTTTGTATAACTTGCTACAGCAAGGTACGATATAGGCACCCCGATAACTCAGACACACTGAGGACTGTGTTCGACGCCAAGCAGCACCTTCAGTATTTTGCTCGTAATTTATTCGTCCAGTACGACCCTGGAAGTCGCGTAGCCCCTTGTGCGGTGTTAAAGTGTACTCCGTCATTTCCATATGAATCAGACATCTAGCTGCAAGTAATTTTACTTCACTCTGTAATAACTGCACAGTGCGTGTCTAGCGAACACAGCGGCAAAACGTATGAAGTAAATTTCATAGTAACTTCGGGTTTTCTGTCAGGTGTGCGGCGAAAACCTGAAGCCACAGAGTGATAAAGAGTTGTGTATGAAACAGTTCCTAGCGTTTGAAATGGCAGTCAGGACGAAAATAATACGCAGAAATATGGAACAAAAGTTTCGTCACTGACCCCAAGGAGCAAAGTCCTTCTTGAAAAGCTGCTAGTCCCTCAGCTAATAGAAAAATTTCCCGCATTTTACGGAACCCGAAGTTCCATTACTGCAAACTCAGAAACCTGCCACTTCTGCCTAGTCTGAGCCAGATCAATCCAGTCAACGCCCTCCCATCCCATTTATTTTTTTTAATATTATCTTTCAATCTACGCATAGGTCTTCCAGGCAGTCTCTTTTCTTCAAGTTTCCCCACCAAAACCTTTATGCATTTCTCTCCTGCCATACGTGCCACACGCCCAGCCCATCACATGCTTCTTGATTTGACCATCTTATTACTATATGGACAGCAGTATAAAACGTGCAGCTTCGCAATCTGCAGTTTCTCCCAGTATTCTGTCACTCCAGCCCTCTCATGTCCGAATGTCTTCCTCTTCACCCAGTGTCCAACACCCTCAGCCTCCTTCCTTCTCTAACTACAACAGACCATATACAACAGCTGTACCTATCGTCACGTGCCCACTACCTAGTAATAGCCAAGTCACGTGTCGCGGTTTGCCGCACACCGTACAGTCCATAAGTTAACCGAACCTTCTACTGACACCACCCACCAATAATAGCACAATAACTCACATTTATGTACTTCTAAACCACTGGTTCATATGACTGTAATTGCACCTTGGCAGTGGTTCTGATATATTTTGCGTTTTTATAATTTAATTTTATGCTTTTAACGTATCTACTCTTTATAGTTGACAGCCCTGATGATGGCTACATAGTTGGTCGGAACATGTGGACTGCACTGTATGTAAAAACTGATGTTAGTAGATCCGTGTGCATTCGTTGGTGTCATTAAAGTAAGTACGCAGGACTATATATATATACACGTTCGATTAACGCACGTATCACGGATCGTATAAAGTTTACTACCAAACAATTCTGTCTACAGTACTGCCTACACCACACATTATCAGAAAAATAAAACGTAACTCTCTTAAACTCTGTTGAAGTGGCTGTAGCAGTTCAGGCGATACTGCATCGTTCAATAAGCGAACTGAAAAAATAATTCGTTAGTGAAGTAACCCTTTAAATATAAAGTGAAAGCACTTTTCTAACCATCGCTCCCCGATTCCGAAAGAGATTGCCTTTTTGGAAGATTCCCAGGCTTCGTCCGTTTGTCCTTCTGGTAAGAGCAGAATGTAGTTGAAGATGAATGTACAGCATTGATGGAATGATACTAATAGGTGAGACTGAAGTACTGGGAGAAAAAAACTTTTCCAGTGCCACTGTGACCAACAAAAACCTCACACGAACTGATCTGAGACCGAAACTGGGCTTCCGCATTGAGAGGCCGGCGACTAACCGCCTGAGCCATGATACGGTAGTTTAGAGACTAAGATTAACCTGAATTATATTTAAAGATTCAGTCCGTACGGCGCAGTAAACACACTACGTCTCTGCTATACAAACCAGTCAGTTAATGCTGTATAGGGAAATAATCGCTGTTTGTTTTGAGATCCACACAAAACACACAAATACAGTGTGGGCAGAACGTAGAATTTGTGAATGTTAAACTGGCGATACACATAGTGACCACTGGACTTTAAAGGGGTATATCACTGCGTGAATTAATTCCTTACCCCAGGCGGCACGCGGCGACCACTCTCCCGGTGAACTAACACTGTTAGCGCCGGGTTGACCTCGCAACTTCTCCGACGCTTCAGTACAGCGGGTTAGTCCAGACGCTCAAGCCACTTCTCAGCCATTTCTTGCAGCTGCCTGCCACTGTCGTTCGCTCGCTACTACTCCGATAGGCTCCTGAACCCCAGCGGCCATCTGTTTACAGAACACATCTAGTTACGGCCACTGCTTCAACCCCTAAGATAGCACCATCAGCTTCGGCTTCACGTGCTGTCCAGAGTTGCAACGTGTGCATAGACAGCCCACAATGTGTTCGGCTCTGTACGATCGGATTGTGCTGCACTATATCAGCAGGTACTGTTACCGGCCTGTCAGGTTCAAGTCCGGAAATGGACCGGCAGTCCTCCGGTTCAAACTCTGAACAGGCATTATTGAGAGACATTGCTGGGGTTAGTAAATTAGAAGAAAGGGACTTTTGGCTGTAGAATGAACAAAGCTAGGGAAGACACGGGGATGGAATGGGTGCAGCTAAGGCATTCAAAAGCATAAGCCTGGACAGAACATCCATCAACTGTCCAGTTGCATGCAGTTCTGCAGCTGGGTGTTCCTTGGTGAAACCCGAGACTTTGACACTTTTGACTACATAATTCATGCAGCAGGAAGTGCCACTGGACGATGTCCCAGAACGTTCGGTCGTCGAAATTTAGGGGTTTACTGACTTAAATTAACGAAACCAATCAGGTTTGGTTTTCCAAAAAGTTGAATTCGACCTACGAGGGTTCTCTAAATTTGACTTTCGGCCTTATACAATAATTTTAGTATGTAGGAAGAGGAAGTTGTAAGGAGATGCGGGCTGCTGATAAGGACAGTCCGTTGTGGCAGTTGGAGTAGCACAGATGCTAAGTTGGATGTTCCGTTAAAGTTGAGCGGTTATCGCATCTCAATTAGAAAGTTGTGCATTCGGAATCAGTGCAAGGGAAGATACATTGCAATCTGAGTTCGCCGAACACCCGGTAATATTAAATTTCGACATTTATACAACTGTGTAAACAAACACACTATCAATTTACGCAATTGCTGTACCACAATAAGAGCGACACACACGTTCGATAACACCAGGACGTTGTGTGTGTTTGTCACTGCCAGTGACAACCGGGCACCTTGCAGAGACCTTACACGTGTATTACCCTGACAGCAGACCTCCGTGTTCACCGGGCTGACTAATATTAGGCAAGGGGTCTGCTATTTGGCACTGCATCACTGGAGCATCCGAATGTGTAGAGAGAACGGTCTTTACCGTGACACTCCCACACAGTGTGACGGTGCGCAAGCACATGTAACTTGATGTACGCCCGTAAGAAACGCACGGCCTTACCTTCGCCGATTTTCACGACTCAGACACATTTTCACCAATACTTCTGATGGAGAATTTCGCCAGTACCGAAAAATAAACGTTGGAAGTACAGAAATTCGTTGTCGTCCTTCAGTACATTCTGACTGTCAGTAAGCCGATTTTATCGAAATTCACGCTGGCTGGACAACTTCTTCTAAAGAGATCCTACATTGAATTAGATGAAAATTCGACACATGATTCAGTAGCTGTCACAGACAGACAGACAGGCAGCTGTCTGCATATAAAACGTTCTCTTTACTTCGTAAAGAACGCGCAGAAAGCACAGGAAGTGACGCAACACTTCTGCAACCGAATCCGTTTGTGTTAGGCAGGCTGCCCATGCAGGGTAAAGAGGATGGAGCGTGAGTGTAACTAGTTACATTCTGCATTGCGGCGTATAGCCGTAGGTATTGTCAGTATCACCTAACTAGACAGGGTGAAGGTGGGCAACCATCAGGACGGGAGCGCCAACTGGGCCAGAGACGCTGGTGAGTGCCTGTCACTGGCGAGACTTGACAAGTGTGTGCAGGTGTTGGGCTTCTGTACTGCGTAACTAAATGTTGCGACGTTTCGGAGAAACACAGTGTCTCCATCTTCAGGATGACTGAACTGGTTCATGTGGATGTTGCAGAAATGCGGTGTATTTACCAACCCCCATTAATTGCCTCGAGACAATCCTATATCCACTCCCGCAAACCGCTCTATGTCACCGACTCATGTTTTCCTCCGTATGACTTCTGCAGCCACATGAACCAATCAATTCACCCTTAAAATGGACGAAGTATGTTCCTCCAAAACGTCGACACATTCAACCACTGCACGGTGCAAAACACACGTGAAGAGAATCATCTGAACAATTTGCATGTGATGTCTGCCGAGACATTCCAAGCTGTCACCTTTAGCCTGATTAACAGAATGAATGTCGCTATAAAGCCGAATATATCGCTGTTCATTGCTACCCGTTTGAGTAATGTGACAGCCAAGAGGTCAAACGCGTGTAAGCACATCTTGGCTTCTGACGTCATATCAAGCCCGAGTCTCAAAGTCTGTACGTTGTTAATAATATGCAGATTCATGACTAAATGACAGGCCTCACGTCAAAGCCCTAACACGAGGTGTGAAATTTTACGTGGCATTGCAAGTTAACAGTACTTCAAAGGTCAGAGTTCGTATCCCAGTCCAGTAGCGCACTGGCTATGTCCCACCACGATCTGCATTCGATCCATTTAGCTACACTACACCCCAGTTGTAACTATACATACCGCCTGCTATGCACCAAAACTCTCACGTTGCCCGCGCACTGCCACATATTTATGTATTTCGTACGACCACCAAACAGATTTAAGTGCCAGTAAAACCCAGTCTTACGTTTTACTAAGTGACAAGTCAGTTACAGCCAGTAAGGTCATCGCAAGGGGTCCCATGGCTCGACCCCCTTCCTCATCTCCCTACACCTGTTATGGCTCCCTCCAATGTAGTTCCCTACATCCCCTCCAGTCCTGTTGACACTAATAGTGTCAGTGACAATAATGAGACAATCCTTGCTAACGATGAGCGCTTTGGGCTGGCTGACATAGCCCACAAGTGCCTGCAGTGGATCCTCTGGCCTCGAGTGCCGTTAGCACTAGCATCCGTCGGACTTCTTTTGCTAACTCAGTACAGCTGAATGTAGCAGAGTGGGAACACTGACAGTTGTAATGGCAATGCAGCATTGGTGGCATGACAGCTGGCACGAGAAACAGCAGAACGTGGAGACAGTCGGACAACCGTCCGCCACCGCCACTTTGCACATGCTACTCTGTGATCGATCTCAGGCCTCCGTGATCAGACACCAACTAACCACCTCATTTACGGGATGGCCTTAGTACTGATGATGGGACGTTACTGTGGGGACTGCAGAGTGCTGACTGCCGCGTCGTGACGCCGTGTAGCCAAAGCGTCATGCAGATGGAGGCAAGTTTCTTAGAAATGTTGCCCGGCTACCACGCTACACGGTGTCATGTCTAAACAAACTGGCCTTACTGAGCAGCGAACACCTTGCTCATCTGTTGAGAGGAGGCGGCCTGCTGCTGCTCAGATCCGCGTCACCGACCTTGACCGTCCGTCTGAAGTCTGAGGAAAAGGAAATCACTTGTGGAGCAGAAAGAGCATTTCTTTGTTGGGTGGCTCTCGGTTCATATAAATTGCACACAAACATTACTGGTCGACATTTAACAAGTAACAAGGATGGCTGTTTAAGGAATTAGGAGTTGAAGTGTAAATCCTGTGCCATATCACGACTGAATAAGGTCGATGCTTCACCAAATGAAGAAAACTCAGGCACCACTTGTACTGCGAGCACAACAGGATGCCACATGTCACAGTTAAAAGCAGTCTGTCGGCATTACACAAGTCAACCGGTTAATGCAGTCAGGGAAGTAATCGCTGCTTGTTGCGTCACAAGACACTCAAGCAGCATCGTGCAACAGGTAACATATCGGATCAATTTTACTGTACGTTTTCGTCAAATACAAAGATAATATGAAAATTACACACGTCACGTGTCTTCCCAACGCAACAAGACGACATTCTCACTTATTGCATGCACACAGAACACCTGTCGCCGCTGACAAGTGTTCACCGTACGTCCACCGGAATGATCAGACGTACAGACATACACACTGCTCTTACAGAAACTACAGACACAAAGTGTGTCCCCTGGCGACGGCAGGTTCTACCGAAACCAACTGCGACGGTACACGACGTCGGTAGTGTTCACATGTCGCAGTGTCTGACCGTAATATACAGTGACAGCAGAGCGCAGGACACTGTGCACAGCTGTCACTGTACCTCATAGCGTTGCAGAAACCGTTGACACAAACACAAAGACAGTTCACGTGAACTTGTTGCTGGCTGTTAGAACAGCTGATTGATTGCAGCACGTGGACACTGGCAACGGACGGCCTGCAGTGGACAGCAGTCTGTCTGCAAACAGCAAATCCAGATAAAGGACAAATCAATATCGGTATAACAGATTATAGTCAGCGCACATCGCCGCGACGCTGAGCTGCGTGCAGAGATTGAGACCCAACTGCTGTCTTAATGACATCACATCTACTGCAGAAACTAAGCTTCTCTTGCTCACAGACAGCCTTCCATTTAAGAACTAACTTCTGGGTGTCTGAACCGTACAGAGACCTACAGACAGGGTCAGACCACTGTCAGGCTCAACCTGACATGAACGGTGGGTCAGACCACTGTAAGGCTCAACCTGACATGAACGTTGGGTCAGACCACTGTACGGCTCAACCTGACATGAACGCTGGGTCAGACCACTGTAAGGCTCTGCGTGGCAGCTGACTCAAAACCACAGCTCTTCCAATCATACCCTTAAGGTTCTCATTTCGAATCTCGGCCGGGACACTGACTATCCTAACCGGGGAATTTCGTAGTTTTCTCAGTCTCTCAAGACAGTACCTTAAAAAAGGCCACGACCGCTTCTTTTCACATCCTTGTCAACTCACTACCCATCAATCAACTTACCACTGCACGCTGTACAATGTATGCTAGAGGCAGCATCTCTAAACGAAACCCCAACCCCCTTTCACACACACACACACACACACACACACACACACTCAAACACAC
>Ga0123357_10010916_pt1 | contig 11596 bp, 16 predicted proteins | sample TergutEmb28metaG_FD_89873 | JGI IMG/M metagenome (GOLD analysis project Ga0123357, IMG submission 89873) | Embiratermes neotenicus P4 segment gut microbial communities from Petit-Saut dam, French Guiana - Emb289 P4 | ecosystem: Host-associated > Arthropoda: Insects > Digestive system > Gut ...
AAACCTTTCAACAAGCTTTCATTCGATCCTTTCTGGAAAATGTATTCCGCTTTCTCTTCGCTGAATTCAAAATAGCCTTTGCATGAGTTACAACACAAATGAGAATTGAGCGTTCCGCCGCATTGGCACTTCTTAGGGACATTTTCTCTGGCCAGTTTTATTGCCTTTGTCTTGGCGTCTCTTTCCGCTATCCGCTTTTGTTCCTCTCGCCAGTGTGGATATTCTTCCCGGAGATCCTCCCAGGACTTGACGGCCGAAATAAAAAGCGGCTTTAGCGTATCGTTGTTTTTCCCCGGGTATTTTTTCTTAACCCGTTCGGCGGAGAACTCCAAAAAAGAATAGGGACCAACAAACCACATCGGATCAAGGCCGCAGTTTAAAAACTTTTTGGCGACAGATAGATCAATGAAAAATCCCTGGGCTTTTGATTCGGCTTTTATTTGCTCAAAAGGCGGCGGCGGTTTTACTGGATCTTTGCTTGCAGGAGAGCTTTTACCACCACCACTTTCAAGATCATAACCAAGATCAAGATCACCACCACTATCAAGATCAAGATCGGGTTTTTTGGGTTTCGTTGGGTTATCGTGGGTTTCCAAAAAACCCATTGGGTTATTTGGGTTTTGTTGGGTTTTTGAAAACCCAGTGGGTTTTTTGGGTTCTTCTGGGTTATCTTGAGCTTTTGGCGGCCTCCCGCCTTTTTTCCCATTGTTTTGATTGGTGATAACACGTTCTTCCCACTTCGTTTTGTTGTTATCCAAATCATATTTAATAAACGCAAATGCCATTATTAAATTCTGTTTTCCAAATTTTGGTTCTGTTCCCGTTCTGTCGTAATTAATAATGGCCTTCATCAGTAAACCAAAATCCTCATCGGATAGGTTTGCATTCATGGCAATATCGAGGTAGGTGTATTTGACCAAGACGGAAAACTTTTCAGCCATCGGAGTACTCCTGTACTGGCTCACTCAGGTAAGAGAGTCTCCCTTGCGCATACATTTCTTTGAGGAGAGGTTCAAGTAGATCCATGTTCCCCGCAAGGATGCGGAGCCGCGCCGCCTTGTCATTCGCTTCCGCCCGGTTAAGCTTTTCCCTGAAGGCGTCCAGTACGAAGCGGGGTAGGTATTTTAGTTCCTGAAAATAGGGCATTCCCCGGGTAAATTCATCCGCGGTAACGCGGATTTTTACTTCAAAAAAACGGGGTAAAGAGCGGGTCTTTTTGGCTTTTGGTGTAGAATTGCCATTTTTGGCCTCGCGCTTCGTAGCGGTACCTACAGGTAGGTTTTTAGCCCTTTTTTGAGAACCCTTGAAAGCCTTAAATTCGCCTTTTATACCCACTATCTTGATCCCTCCGCGTGTGGCGAATCTGAAAAAGTCAAAAGCTTTGGCATTTTGCCCGTGCTCGATATTTTTTTAAGTTCAGGAATAAACGAATGTCATCCTGGGTTTTCTCCGGTGATACGGCTGTGCTATTTGCGAACTGTCCCATTGTTCCCCTCTCTATTATGTTCAGCCAAAACTTTTGGGCATTTTGCCATTGCCGCCTTTGCAGGGCATCCGGCCCAGAAACACCAGGCCGGATCTCCGTCATCGGTCAGGTAGTCATTGCATTTGATTTGTTTGCATATTACCGTCTCACTCATGTCTTAATCATTCCTCTTTTGCCGGAACCTGTTTTTTTCTTTTTAGCAGCATTATCAGGTTTCTCGGGTTTCGCCTTTACCTGCTTCACTTGTGGGATCCGCGCTTTGATTTCCTCCCGGTACATTTCCCTGAGCTGGTCCATGGATATTCCAACCCACTCCGTGATGTCATGTTTTTTAAGCGCCGCTATGTTTTCAAAGTTTGGAAGAGACCAAACGTCCAAGGTCACCGCATACATCAAGGCAAATAATTTCGGCCATGATAGTTTCCGTGCGTCTTTATAATTTTCCATGCCAGTAAGCCGCTTGAGAATTGTTTTGTCATCTTCTCGAATAAAAAAATAACCTAAGAAATGGTCTATATCTTTCTCGTTGTCGGGCTGTTCTGCTTTCATTTCTAGCAACCTATCAAGGACTTTACGCCTTACCTCAAGTTCAACGTCACCTGCTGTGTTTTCCCACGATTTTTTCGGATCAACCTTTGACTCAAAAGCCGCAATCGTCTGGGCGGTTTCATCCTTTGGAAGATCCAGCAGGTTCACAATCGGTGCGAATTGACTCTTTTCTGTTTTCGATTTTTCTGTTTTCGGGTCTTTCCGGAAGGCAGGCTCAATAAAAAGTTTACCAGAGCTTCCTATTGTCATGCTGAAAACAGGGAAGGTGTTCTTCCCTTCCTTTTCTGCCCTGGTCTCCCAATGGTCGTGGAGGATTTTATATTCCACCCCGTCCACGGTCACTGTTTTCCCGAATATCTTCCTGAAATTGCTTTCACCGGTGACTATGATGTTTGTATCCGCATGGGAGGGGGCTTCACCTTTGAGGCTCTTTATTTTTCGTTTAAGGAGATTTATCCATTTCGCCATGTAGCATTCATGGTTCAAACAGGAATCTTCCGTGCTGGACAATTCCGGGAATAAATTAACATCGGTAAAATACGTGCGCGTCTTACAGGATTCGCATTGCTTGTCTGAGACAAATTTGAAAAGGCGATCATTGTTCAATCCCGAAACAAACCCAGTGACTTCCCATTGTGGTATTTCTTCTTTCTGTTTTACACGGTAACTGTCCTTGAATTTCTCATAGAAAAGGTTCTGTCCTTCAGTCCCGGTGCTATTCAACATTGCTGCCGACTGGAGGGACAAAATACCTTGGCGGAACATTGTCTTGATATTATCATCGAGGCCGAGGAGCTGGATGCGCTGCCAGATAGCGGAGACACTACGGTCAAAGCGTTGGGCAAGCTCCTCAATCGGCTCCCCGTTCTCCAGCAACTTTTTGAATATGGCCGCTTCATCCAGCGGGTGCATGGCCAGGCGGTTAATGTTCTCCGCCCCGGCGATTTCCTCAGCGCGTTCAATCTCATCACCTTCCAGAATCCGGCAGGGTATTTGTTTCCAGTCAAGCATCGTTACCGCTCTTACCCGCCGGCGACCGGCAACGACTTCAAATATGTTTGCCCCTTCGGCTTCTGATTCTTCAACCGAGAGTTTTACGGTAATGGGATTGATAAGGCCATTTTGCTTTATGTCCTCTGCCAGGATTTTAATATCCCCTTCGCCCCCATAGGCGCGGTTATCCGAAAACCGCAGGCCAGCCAGCTCAATATTTTTTGTTTGCATTGTTTAGCCTCCTTCCCTAGAACGGGACTTCATCAACGTATCCGTCATCCGACGAAAATAACGATTCCTGTTTCGGTCCGCTGTCGGAATTATTACCGCTCAACAACTGGATAGTCTGAACAATAACCGTCACTTTTGACCTGTTTTGTCCGTCCTGTTCCCAGCGTTCCTGCGCCAATTTACCGATAACCCCGATCTGCTTTCCTTTGAGGAGATACTGCTCGAGCGATTCAGCGAGCTGTCCCCAGAGGACCAATTCAAAAAAGTCCGCCTTGTCCTTCCAGTGGTCGCCTTCCTTTCGTTTTTCATTTACCGCCAACGAAAACGTGGCAACCGCCTTTCCGCTTGTTGTGTACTTCAGCTCCGCATTGCGGGTTAAACGGCCGACCAGTACTACCTGATTTAGATCCGCCATAATGACCTCCTAATAAATATCCAGTTCATCACTGGCGGCGGTTTTGGCCAGTTCCTTGGCCCCTTTTTTCTTTCCGCCTTTCACAGACTCCTCTCCCCAGGGAATATCATCTTCAAAAGAATCATCGCTTTGCGCCTGCGCTTCGCTTACCAATTCTTCTGGTTCTGAATACATGGATGGGGTGGACGGTTCACCTTTGCTGGCAACTTTAATCCGCTCATCACAAATCGCCTTCTGCCTCCGGAGAATATCAGTAAGGTATGCAAGCTTAAGGTCAGGGCGATCTTTAGCAATCTTTTTGAGGTTTTCCTTAACCGTGTTGCTAACTTCAGCTTTCTCCGCATCGGTGAATATTCTTTTCCCGGAAATAACCGTCATGAGGACAGCGCCGATTTCATTCAGTACTGATTGGTAATCTTCCGCTGGTTTGTTCGGAGTGGACGGAGGAGGCTTTGGGGAAGAGGGAGGAAGGGGTGCTGAACCTTCATTGAGCCACATCACAAGCTGCTTTCCAAATTCCTTGCCGGGTTTCTCGATTATTTTATCTTGGAACTTCCCTGACCTGTCCTTAATTATGTTTGCCAGGTGATCCGGTGAGATTTCCAAAAGGATATCGAATTCATATTCGATGCCTTTCCCTTGCTCCGGTGCCAAACCGACACGGACCGGCGCGGATTTGCCCCTGTCGTTCGTAGTGGTTTGCCATTCCGTTTTACTCCTCATCGTTGCGATTACATGACCAGGATATGAAACAATTGAGTCAACAAGTTTCCGCTGTTCCGGCGTCCCCTCGCTCCATGCAGACCATGTGTTCCCTTTGTATTTTGCCTGTGCCAGTTTCTCAACTGAATCGAGAAGCATCTGCCAGGCGTGGGATAAGGAATCTATGATCAATACGGTATACCCCCCCGCGGCCGCTTCTTTTATATACCTGACATATTCGTCAATGTCTTTGACTTCGAGATCGACTTGATCGAATTCAAACCTGTCGGCGTACTTTGACGCAGAAGAACGTTCCGAATCTATAAGGGCAATTTTCCCCCCGATGACAGACACAATTCCGGTTCCGATTTCCAGAGCGGTATATGTTTTCCCGGCTCCTGAGGGGCCGAATAAAGCAGCCCGCAATTTAGCCTGTGATTTAACCGCTTGCTTAAAAGCCATAATGAGTCTCCTTTATTTCCTGCCTGTTACGCGGCATTTTCCTCTGCGGGAAGGACATTATCGCGGTAGAAACTACAAAACTCACAGCAGGAGCAATATTCCTGACAGCGGACCGATTCTCCGGGCCGCTTCTCGACGTAGTGGTTTTTGCCCAGGTCGGCGGCCAGTTTTTCCGCTTCCCCCATGGTGTCCATAACGTGGACGGCGCTCTTCCGGCCGTCTTTCATAACGGCGTACTTGGTCGCCTTGGCCCACCGTTCTTCCGCGGTACAGGACGGGATATCGTCATCGGAAAGATACCTACTCTCGTTGTACGCGGCGATTCGCTCCTTGATGTAGGCCTCGATTTCGTCCAGGGCGTTTTGCGTGACAGGGAATTCATAGACATACATGGGTTTCTGGGGATATTCTGAATTACGCTTGGCATCCCGTTTTGAATGGTCTTTTATGAGGGCTACGAACTGGCATTTGTTGACCTCAAATCCATTTTTTTTAAGGAGCCAAGCGTATATCATTCCCTGCCGGCGCCAATCTTCAAAATTCTTGTAGATGATTTTCCAGGCCGATACGCTTTTGTAATCCGAAATGACCCCCGTTCGCATGTTGTAGTTGTCGATGCGGCCGGTTACGATGATCCCGTCGACCTCCTGGGATACGAATTCTTCGGTGAATTCATCTTTTCCCTCATCTTCCAGGACTGAATGGATGGCGGTCCCGATTACTGCCCAGAACCGATCCGCTACATCGTCCTCAAGGTCGTCCCAGTGGCGATCCGTGAGGAGGATCTGCTTTGTGCCATTGAGCAGCGTCGTTGCCGAGAGCCTCCCGGGATCATTGTGCTTCCGGATGCTGACAGCTTTGACCAGGGCATCCGGCAGATTCATTTTGTTGGTAATGCGCATACTTTTTCTCCTCTCATAAAAACTCCTTCCTGCTTTCTATATGGAACCGCAACGCGGTTTATTACCGGGGCGCAAATCCCTCACGGGCAAGCTCGCCTTGTACTTTGTCGATGATTTCCAGAAACCAATAAGCTCTCTTTTTTTCTTGTTCCTTGGTTCCTGGCTCCACCTTTTCCAAAGCGTCATCATAAGTGACCCGTTTCAGGAATAATGCAAAGTCATATTTTTCATCGTCAGTTAAAAAATCAAATTGTTTCATCGAATCTCCTTTGTTGAGTAGAGCCGCCCGGGAACCTCCCGGACGGTTATGTGGTTCAAATTACCTCGATGCGGCCGGCGCCGCGGCCGGTTCCTTCTTGATCCGGGAAAACTGAAGCTGTTCCTTTTTGACGTTACCCAGATTACAGAAGAGGGTATTGAACATAGTGAGCTCCGCCGCGGAACAGGCGGTGTTGTCGAAATAGAGTACCTCGACATGGTCAGTAAAATTGCTGATGATAAAATTATCTTTTGGGAATACGGCCTTGAGCGATGTTTTTACTTGCTTTGCGATACGTTCACCGTTGAATTTTTTTTCTTTCTTCTCTTTCCCTGCAATTGTTGTGGCCATGATAAAATCTCCTTTCATGGTTGGTTTTCCCGCGCTGTGCGCCGGGGGCTATCGCCGACCGCCCGGGAGGAGGGCGGTTTCGGGGGGTAGCTATCCCCCCATCGTCGGGGCGATTACGCGGCTATGGCGTTGAGCTTGCTCCATTCGTTTCTTGGCATGTTGAGCATTGACCAGGCGGTCATTTCCAATTCGGTGCTTCGGTCATAGCTGGCCACGTCCTGCGCCTGCCGGGTAACGGCGTTCGCCAGCCCATAGAGGGACAAATCCCCTCCGCGGATCAAATGCTCAAGCACGCCCTTGCCTTCGCTTTCAAACAGGCCATGGTTTTTCGCCGCCATTTCCACAATGGCCGGAATATCGTTACTCGTGATCTTCGCGTCGGTGGCAATCCTCATTTTCGATACGATGCGCTCAAACTGAATGGAATCGGCGGTGGCCCGCACAATATCCTGGAGTTTCATGATAAAGGCTTTGTCATCGGCAAGGATGGTTTCGTTCCGGTATATCTCATACCCGTCATCGCCCTCATTCACGCGGCCTGAGTGATATTTCCGTTTTCCGGAATCCTGGGCGACCATGCCGTTCTTGCAGACGAGCCGGTATACCAGGGGCATGACGCTGACGGACCCGAGACCCGTCTCACTGTTTGAGATGAGTATTCCGCTCTGCACCACATCCCCCGGCATGACTTCGGTTTGTATCTTTGGGTTTACCACCTTGAGGTACATCCGCCGGTCGGTGAGTTCGCAACTTTCAACAATGGCGTCTTTCATATTGGCGATCATGGGCAGTACTGCCTGGGCGATCTCGTGATTGTCGATGCGTCGGTACTTATCGGAGAGGAAAGCCCTCGCGGTACCGTCCAGGGTCCGTATCATGCGGTTCGACGGGACCTTCCAGAGCCATGTGTTAGCGTTTTGCGCTAATAGATCCGGATCTTCATCAAGCATGCGGTTGTAATACCGGGAAGGTATTCCCAGTTTTGTACCGATTTGGTCATGTGCGACCTCGTTTATATTGAATGGTGGTATATCATTCAAACTAAGGGCCGGAATCTTTCTTTCCTTTTCGCCGTCCATTACAGTGGATACAATCATCTCTATATGCCTGGTATTAGCGACATAGTCCCGCTTGACCTCGTTCTGGCGCTCAATCTCAACGGCCAATTCCTGTAGTGTCTTTCCTGTTTTCATAGAATCTCCTTTCGGCTATCGGTTACACCGGTGCCATTTTCTTATTGTTACAGTGTTGTAACATAATAATAATATATTCATTGCACAGCGAATCGTCAAGGTTCTGAAGGTATTTTTTATGAAATTTAGGAAATTTGGTTAAAACTACTATTCGATTGTATAGTAAAAAGTTACAATGATGTAACATTTTATCAATTACTACTTGATTCTTTTCGTTTTTTTCGCGATTAATTAATAATATGGAAGCGATCACTATATTAGATATGGCGCAACGGTTGGGAACCTCTACAGCGGCAGTAAAAATGCGCCTCAGCAGGAAAAGCCGGGTACCGTTTAAGTACATCGGTTCGGCAGGTTTATACATTGAAGCTGACTTTGACGCCATTAAAGATGGCGGTAAAAGGGGACGCCCATATCCGGAATCCAAGGCAAAAATGGTACCCAAAAAGACTACAAAAAAAGCAGTCAAAAAAACCTGAGAGAAAAACGATAGTTCTCCCTGTTTCACTTGTCGTGATTGCCTTACTGGAGTTTCTTCTTTCGGCGCTACCTCGTTTATCTGTTCAATAATCGACTTCACATTGCCCTTTTCGTAGAGGGATTCGTTGCGGTTCACTACCCGATAAGCGCCCCGGCGATGACGGCGGGCCATACGCAGTAAAGTATCGGGATACATATTTCTTGCATCCGGAAAAATTTTCACCACATCATCTTTGAGTTGGTTTCCGTAAAACTGATGGCCGACAGGGTATTCGTCAATGACACGAATCACCGCCGCGCTCATTGATTCAGGTTTACTCATTTCGTTCCCTTTGTTTCTTGAATATACTTCTGGCATATCCATACAATTGTGCTGGATCTGCCCCAGCCTTTCTGTTTGCTTATGCTGTCTACCTGTTCCATCAGATTAACAGGCAGCCGAATGGTAACGGTCTTTTTCTCGGTATTCTTTATCGTTCGCATCCCTTACCTCCGAGTATTCAACAGCCCGTGATCCAGCGGCCTCTCGCCGAGCGGATACCTTATGAGCTGGCCTCTGCTTTCAGTACGGAGTCCCTCCGCCAATTTGGGTAAACCCTCCGCCCAGTACATATCAATTACCTTAAAGCCGTTGATGATACAGCGATCCGTATACCGTAGTCGTGCAGCTAACTTTTCCCGTGTGGTGCCTGTCATCTCGGCCGCTTCTTTTATCGTTTTGCAGATTGTCCCGTTAACCGATATTGTCCTGCTCATGCCTTCTGCCTTTCCTTTAATGCCCGGTACCACTGGTCATAAGCTTCCGGGAAGGAGATCAGTTCGTAGTCTGGATATTTCCTTTCGCCGTGTGTACGGCTGACCCTAATACCCTCGTGTGGCTTTTCAACCATGCGTATACCGTCCCAGGCAACGTATAGGTTTCCCTTCCTGAGACAATACAATTTCGTTGACCTTATCTGTTTCATCCAGATGGCGGCGGGAATTGAACCCGCATACAGCCCAGCCGGGCTGCTGTTGCCGTTAACCGCCATACCACCTACTTGCCTGGACCAGTTCCGCACAACGATACCAACAACGTGTTATCTTGGAGCCGGCGCCTGACCTGGATTTTGAGCGCCGTTTAACGGATAATGCCATGACATACGATCCATGGCAGCACAGGCTTTCGATTTCTCCTGTAGTCTTTCTGGAACACAGGAAAAAAGGGCAAACTGAAAAAGCATCACAACGAAATCATGGAAGGGAACGCTGTAATACCTTTCCCCCTTGCGGGGGTTGCCCATCTTGGATTAAGGCCAAGTCACTCAGCACTTGAGGCAAATCCCAGATCCCGCCAATCGGGAACCGGGAATCGGGCCCACAGGAGTCGAACCTGTTATCTCCCCGAGTCAAAAGGCGTGTTACCGTCCCACCCGAGCCCATAGCCAGGTGTTGGAGTCGAACCAACTACCGCTGGGTTAACTGCCCAGTGCTCTAGGGTACAGCCTCTTGCGTCCAAGAGGGTTTACATACCCGCCGTTGAGCTATCCCGGCAAATGCCCGTCTTTCCGGGCTGTCACTGGCACTAATTTTCTCCAGCCGCCACAACAGTTAAGGATTGCTGCTCCGCAACCAGCTTTTTATAAGGAGCAATATGGTTGCTATCCCGCTCCTTAAGCTACTCTTACAAAACCTACCCCCGGAGTGCAGCGGCGCCTCGCTGATTCTCCGGTCTCGTTCCCGGCGGCCGTAACACGCACGGGCCTGCTTGCTGTTTTTTATTCGGCTCGGGCATGGGCGCCCCCGGCCTAGATCAAAAGTCCCGGTCTATGTCCCGGCCGGGAAGGAGCCGCGAAAGGCGTCGCCCGGGGGTTACGGTGGCGGCTCACCAGCCCCGGGCGGCCAGGGTTTCTTCCCCGGCGAATATCCGGACATTCTGTCCGGCGGCTATCCAGTCATTCAGGCTGGAAATAGACGGCTCAAAGTCCGCCATATCCTGGTTGTGCCTTATGGAGCGCCGAGGCGTGACCCCCGGAGGCGCTAAAGGAGGTTCAGGAAATCACCTGCCCTTACACAGGGCCGCTCCGTATACCCGTCTTTCCGGGTTGTTCTACATTCCTAACTGCGGCTGGCTTTCCTCTTCCTGCCTTTTTTCCAATCGTGCAATTTCATCATCGACCTGACCCTCAATGGTTTTGGCTATGTTCAAATTCTCCTTGGAGCGATAGCTGAAATACTTTCTCTGCGCCTCACGCATCTTTGAAACCAGGCTGATAAATTCATAGGCTGACTTAACCATTTTTATTTGTCCTTTATTTTGTCTGGTTTCGCAGGCTTGTCCGCGGCTGCCCTTTGGGGTTTCTTTTCAGGCTTTTTCTCTTTTTCTTCAGTTCCCGTCTTTGCCTTATCCTCTTTTTTCCTACAGGACGCCTTTATCACCTCAACACAATTCGAGGCAATGAAAATGCCGCTTGTCGGAACAGTAATATCGCCGGCAGACTTGGATTTTCTTAAAAGAATTTCGTCGTAAGCTTTGTTTTTGGAATTTGCCTGGACCGCTTCGGCGTTGATAATGGCGCTGCGGTTAATCTCCTGGCCAATCCCTGAAAGGATCGCATCGGCTATTGAAGCTGTTTTTTTCTTACAGATCTCGTAGATCTCTTTGGTTCGGCTATCGGTATTTACCTTGGCCAAATATTCCTGTACGGCCTCGGTTCCCCTTGTTTGGATTACCTTAAGGAGCTGTTCCCTCTGGTCAACTTTCAATTCGAGGTTAATGTCCATAAAAGAATTGGCTTTAAGATCGACGACAAGTTTATTTACCAGATCCCCGAAAATATCCGAAACCGGGTTTAGTTTTATGACCGCTTCAATGATCCCTTTGACCGTTTTCACAATCTCATCGTTAATGACCGGCTCGATGTTCTGTATCTCCGGCTCTTTGTTCTGTACAACGCTCATACTTTTTACTCCTTAAGTTCTTACTTCAACGATTATCTGCGCTCCGGTTTTCTCCTGGGCATAATACTTGCCTGTATCCGACCTATAGACCTGGGCGTCATCTTTCCACACACCCGCTTCTGTCATGGAATCCATGACCGCCTTTAGTAAATTATCAGTATCAGGCTTCTTGACATGCGGTATGGCTCCACCCGTCCCCACTTTCATCCGCTTGGGGCGCGGCAGGAAGAAACTTACCCGGAGACACACCGGCCCGGTAATGGTTGGCTTCATGCCCGAAAGAAAAGCCGCTTTGATTTCGCCCTTCCATGCGTCAGCCGTATCCGGGTTATACACATGGCCGTTGGACGCCATCCTGGGCCGCGGCTGGGCCTTCGGAACGCCGTTTACGAACAGGTGGTACACGACCTTGTTTTCCATCAGAGCGTTTCCACCAACGTTTTTTTCATGATCCGCTCCACGGTAAGCGGCCGATTTTCCCGCGCTCCAATTTTTTCCTCGGTAAAGTGCTGGCAGTGTATCGAGGCGCAGTACCAGGGCACGCCCGCAAGGCACTTCCTGTTCTTACAATTGGCACAATACCCACAGATAGCGACATACATTCGCTCCGACACATCGGTCATGCGCAGCCTT
>Ga0123357_10010917_pt1 | contig 11595 bp, 8 predicted proteins | sample TergutEmb28metaG_FD_89873 | JGI IMG/M metagenome (GOLD analysis project Ga0123357, IMG submission 89873) | Embiratermes neotenicus P4 segment gut microbial communities from Petit-Saut dam, French Guiana - Emb289 P4 | ecosystem: Host-associated > Arthropoda: Insects > Digestive system > Gut ...
AATTGTTGGATAAAATTTTCTATGTATTTGACACAAGAGATATGCTTCTATAATTACTACAAACGTGTTTATCACACTTCTTAAAAATAGGTAAAATGACTGACTCCTTCAAATCCTCAGACATTTCCCCCTCATTCCAAATAGAATTAATAAGTTTATGTACCTCATAGCGAAAAGTTCTACCCCTTGCTCTAATCAATTCTCCTCGGATTTGATCAACAGCTGGTGATATGCGACTTTTTAGCTTTTCAATAGCCGGCTCAATCTCAAAGACACTTGGCTCAGGCACTTGTGGTTCTGCTGTGTGTATTTTTGTCTGTCTAACATCATTAAACCCATGTACGTGCAATAACTGGAGACAGAGTTCCTCCACCTGGCCAAAATACTGTGGGAGTCTGCAAACAAATCACCCCTCTCAGCCTTTACTACATTAGTTCTAGGCTGGTAACAGTTCTTAATCTTTTGGCGCCGAAATTATTTTTTTAAATTTTTAGCACACACTGTGTATAAAATGTGAATAATACAGGAACCAAATATGTTAGAATTATGAAACAAACTGCATTTTTAAGAGAAAAAAGTAGATTATACACTATGTTTAAAATATTCAGTACCTATATTTGTTGAATAAATATATAAAATACAACATTTAGAGGTTAGGGGTGCGGTACGACCACTATATTCGTCGTTAGGCGTCAAAGGATTAAATTCATCGATGCCCCTATATAAGTCTTTAATATTTTTTATCCTCCTGTTAGTTTAATTTCTTCAAATTTAGCTTTCAGATATGCCTTTTTCCTGTTCCTGAAATGTCTGCTAGCCTCAAGTCTTACATTGTTCAGATTATCTACATTGTTTTGGTTTGGATCCTACATCCACTGCATTTAGCCTGCTCCCTTTGATCTAAAAACCTAAAAATTCTTCATCAAACCAAAGTTTATGCTGCTTCAATTCGTGCAGACCTAGACTCTCTTTAGCTGAGGTTTTGATATTCTCTTTAATATCCTCCCAAGCCCTATTTATGTCCTCGTCATCACTGAAATTCACCAAAGCCACACTCCTGTTTGTAATCTTAATCTGATACTGTTTCCCAACCTCCAGCTCATTTAGCTTCCTGACTCTATCAACCAGAGTACGTAAGTGTTCATGTGGCTAGAACTCAAGGAGATGGAAAAGAATATAAAGTAGAATACGGAGAAGTAAGAGGAGAAGAAGAAAATTTTGTCGCAACTATTATTTTGCTCGCCGATAACAGTGACCGCGTGTTCTAAATCTTTGGTCTGCGGCCGCTCACTAGCTAGGATTTTGGGTTAGAATCTAGCCTGGGCATGTATGTCTGTCTCTTGAGTGTTGTCTCTTGTCAGGTAAGAGGTCTCTGCGATGGGCTGATCATTCACCCAGAGGAATCCTACTGAGTGAGATATGGTTGAGTGCAATCGTGAAGTCTCGACAAATGTGAGGGCCAACTTGGGGTTGTCACACCATGGAGAATATTTTAGACGTGAAGTGCCGCATGTAAAACACTATTTGCCCCTGCGTAAGGAACAATCTCTGTTGTTCACAGTGTATATTTACAATAAAATCTCCGGCTCTTAAAATCGCAACACGAGCAGGTCTCACTACCATGGTTACTGTGGCAATACACACATATTCGCTATTAGCATAAACCCAATACTTTTCGTATGGGGGAAAGAATAGACAGACATTAATTCCAACTCGACCTCACGCAAGTCACAACAAGATTAACATGCTTGCTATTTCAATTTCATAAAAGGAACAACTTTGGTATTTACACTTAACAGGCATCATGAGTTTTCGAAACACAGAGCGTGAAGGACTTACGGACGGACGGACGGACGGACGGACTATGTACGTAATATACAGGTATGCACTTTTAAGTTTCTCCTAGTTTAGGATATGTAACGGCCTATTTAACTATTATGTGCATGAAGCTAAGCACCATGCGCAGAAGCAGACCAAAACTAAATCACATTCTCTACTATTTTGTGTTCGTGTTTTTCCAGTACCGCGATCTGTCAGAACTGGCATCTTCTTTCGTTGAAGCAGAGAGAGTTCCGTTAAAATTGATGTTAGTCCAAGACACAGCACTGTTGATTCCGTTATGAACATACTGTCCCAAAATTCTGCCTAAAGATTTTTACGTTCCTGGACCACATCCTTACGCACTGAATACTATAAACTTCTCGAAACTAATAAATCCCCTCCCATTACTCTCAAGACTAGCAGCAATTAAAATTATTATAAAAATTCACACTACGCTAAGGGAGTTACAAATAAGAGCATTAAAATTGGCAATATTCATGAAGCGTCACAAGTTGTTTTGCGTAAACTTTATATTCTGTGAATCTTACGTTTAATGGATCGTGCATCATTATAATAGTTGAAGAATAAAAGACCAGCTTGATGACACTTGCTAATTTATTTCACGTCTTATGTATTCAACATGTTTCGGACATTAATATATCCATCATCAGGTGCGACTGTGCTGTTGAATTACCACATCCGTCGTTTTGTTCTCGGTTCGTTGTGTGTTGGAGATTTGGTGCGGCTGTGTTTGAGTGGTGTCCGTGTTGCAGGCTTCAGTGCAACACGGACACCACTCAAACACAGCCGCACCAAATCTCCAACACAAAACGAACCGAGAACAAAACGACGGATGTGGTAATTCAACAGCACAATCGCAAGTTCCTGATGATAGATATATTAATGTCCGAAATATGTTGAGTACATAAGAAGTGAAATAAAATAGCAAGTGACATCAAGTTGGTCTTTTATTCCTCAACTATTGATACTCTGTACCTTATCAGAAAGACACTGACTGTGGCGTCTGTCTCTTGCAAATATACAGATATATTTTACATGGTAATACACGTGTCATGACGAGAAATACAATCGGTTTTAGCGGACGATACCTGAATTACAATCGACATATTTTACTTCTTGCAGTTGATACTTTTACTTTCTAATAAATACGTGTATTACTTCCGAACAAACAGTTTCTTATTTAGTCACAGTGTCTATTGAAATATTAATTTGGGACAATACCCATGTATATCTATCTCTTTTAGTACGTTACTGAAAGGCAACGAAAGCAAAAACATCAGACGCATAAGGCAGCAGTCACGAAATCAGTACAAAAGTGGTTTCATGGTTACGTAGTATACAACTAACGTAAACTCGGACCTACAAAAAATCGGTTATTATTAATATATGTAATATAACATTCAAAGTATAAGCTAATAATACTGCGATTATGAAATGTGTTTTACGTAGTGTGTTTAGTATGAAAGAAAATTAATAGAAATAATATTTAAATATGTACCCTGGCATTTTAAACACGTATACGTACTGACGACGTGGGGTGGGGGTCAAATTCGACTGAATTAAATTTCGGGTTACATACAAGTTTCAGTTACGGAACCATAAGGCAAGTCTAAACTGTTACCTATAAATGGATTGTATCACATTCACAGCCAGCAAGTGGCAGCAAATAGAGAAAGTGCCCAATACCCATCGAAACAGAGCAGGCAGAAGCAGTGTGAAGATGAACAAATTAACGCAGTAGCACGATACAAGGTCAAAAATAATAGCAAAACCCGTACCACATAATTCTAAAACAAATTTTTTATTTAATATACATCTACATGTTTCGGCCTATAACAAAGCATCTTCGGGCAATATTTTAAACATTATGCAGACGACATATTACAGTATTTTATAATGTTTAATTTCCTGTAGGGTATTCAGACGTCACACCTTACAATGGAGGGAGATAGACATACTAGGCTCTTTTAAAGCAGCACTAAGTATGGGCACTGAAGTTCCCACATCATATCCTCTAGTAATAACAAAACATAACTTGGACCAGCTGACGGCTTTAAACCTATACTGCACAAGTGTGAACAGGACTGACGAGGAAAACGGCGTAATTTTTTGCCTTGTGTTGTAAACACAAAGGGATATCTCGAATTACAATAGAAGCAGGTTTTTTACGGACATGTGTGCGTAAAGATGGCTTAACAACTACATTGCTGTATATCTGTAAATCTGTTCACTCCACGATTTTTTTACATGAAAAGTTAAAAGAATCCAATCAATTTTTTCCCCCTGTGGCGTTGTGGCCCAACGGGATACACGGCCTCCTCTTTCATGCAGTTTCTAGATCACACACAACGAGGCACCACAGTCGGCAGGACTCCTCTGGACGAGTGATCAGCTCGTCGCCGAGATCTCTACCTGACAGCATACAACAATCACAACTGACAGATATTCATTTCTCCGGCGGGATTCGAATTCACAATCCTAGTAAAGAAGAGATCCACGCCTTACGCCACGCGGTCACAGGATCCTGCAATTGCATTCACATGTCCTTTAGTACTTTGACTTGCCCTTTATGACTATGAACCTAACAACTTAAAACTTAGAAAACATCTATTTTCACTTCCTTGCACAGTGTGAGGCACTCAGTGCAGTTCCATAGATCACATGTACAAAAATCGTGTACTGGTGCAGGATCTTTTCTCTTATGTACATCACATAAGAGAAAATTCGAACATAATGTGACTTTCTTCATTCATTGAGTTTATTTCGTCACTTCCTGTTAATTCATTTACACTTCGTTCATACGTAGTTGGTTATGCTCTAAATAAAGAAATAATACTAATCAAATTTGAGAGGGTTATTTAAATAGAAACACGCTCGTTCTCCCAGTTTCAACAAAGTAACAAACCGCACATGGCGTCCCAGATGTCTCGTCTTAATAGCGACAGCATCTTCTTTTAGAATGACAATGGCACACTTTCTCGTAAGAACAATAACCGAGCACAATGAATCGCGGGGTTAAGCTTCTGGCTTTTATTCAAGAGGTAATCGTTTTTAACCTCGGCCGTGGAATCAACTTGGAGGGGGTGTTCCTTAAACCTTACAGACAAATTCTGGAATGGTTCCTCAAATTGAGCCACAATGGCTTCCTTCCACATTCTTCCCAATTAGTTATTCATAACGATTCTACCATCTGACGCCACCTAAGCCGAGAAAATGACTTCTTTAAACAAAAAAGAGGACCCTTGTATAATCTCCATACGATATTTTCTATTCTAATATTAGGAATATTCCTTGTACGCTTATAACATATAGATGAACAGGTAACGCCTTCTTTGTCCGTGCCATGAAGCCATTTAGGTGAGTAGACACATAACACTGCCCAATCGTAATCTAAACACCAGATGAAAGTAAGTTGCAACCTTCACCCCACGGCCACTTTACCCCAAGGAAAAGAACACCGGAAGATACAACCTTAGCCAATGCGCCATATCGCCTAGGCTACACAGGCTCCAATGCCGAAAACATGCATCCAATTATGATATAACTCTGAGACACGTAACCCAAAATTAAAAAGGCAGGCAATGTGTTTATAACGTAATAATGAGGCGTTTCGTGAAGTTATTGTTCCAGTGGAAAAGCAATAAGTGTTACAAATTCTGGTGGTATTCAGCATGCAATGCACATGCGCCATCTTGTCTTCTATGGGCTGCCCGGTTCTACTATATATCTCAACATTTTCTCACAAACGGCACGATTTTCTACAAAAAAAAAATGTTATTGAATACAAACCGTATGTTTTGATTTCCTCTACAGAATTTGTCTAAAACATTTCTCACTCTAAGAAGTACTGAGTGAGGTATGATAAAAAATGTCTAGTGGTCTTCATGTAAGCAACTACTAATCTTGTCAGTTTTTAATGAAACTTTAATTTTCTCGACAGATTTTCGAAAAATACTCAGCTACTAAATTTCATTAAATCCGTCCAGTGGGATTAGAGATGTTCCATGCGGATAGACATAGGGACAGACGGACACACAGACATGATGAAGTTAAGAGTCGTTTTTCGCAATTTTGCGAAAGCGCCTAAAAGAGATAATTATCATGAACTATACAAAATTATGCTTACTTGCCCGTTAAGGAACACACTATTTGGTTTACCCATTTCTTCACCGATCGTTCTAGATGTCTTGGCCTTAATCCCTTACATTGTGGCAGCACATTCACACTACATCCATCTCATTATACGTACAGCATATGTTGAACTCGATTATTTTAAAGTCTTCAGTTTCATTAAAGATATTATAATTATTTAATTTTCTTCGGCCATCTTTATAACGTGAGCATTATTTAAGTAATGGGTCTATATATTATGTAACATTAAGCAAGCAACCTCTGGTTTACACAGGTAGCACAGTCCTATATGTAGGCATTCGTCATGAACAGTAAGAATTGTTCGTACTCTACCCCCAAAAGCCGGCAGTAACGCATGTAAACGCCAGCTCTATCAAAACGTTTAGTTTGAAATGCACAGAACTCTCATCTACCACCACCTGTTCAAGAAATATGGTCTTCCACAACTAAATCATATCTAATTTTATATAACAAAATTACAGTGTTTTACCAGTCACTCCGATCGCGTTCTTCTATGTCTTACTCATGGGACATAAAACTGATTATTACAGTTCCAATTATCCCACATGTGCTAAATAGAGTCGCATTCAAGTTAAGTATGTGTTTCCATCAGAATACATTACGTAAACTGTTTTCAACGCCAGATGACTAGAAAGATCGTTCCCTCTCAATAGTGATTCGCAAATGGTGCTGACAACTCTTTCCAAAGCTGTCAGAATGGACCTCTCTTACATCACTGAAATTTAAAGACCTTTGATCGAGCGGACGTTCAACTAAATTGTTCTGTAGCTCTTCACAGCGCTTTGTGTAGCTCTGAATTTCCCGAATTTCCATTCACTTGAAATCTAAAACTGCGTGCTCATGATAACTGGTTCTGATACTGCACTATAAACTTCATGATCTGTCATTGTCCCTTCTTTACGTATAATTTTCAAAATTATATTTCGTATTAGAGTTTAAATTAGTTAGTATAATAGAGAAGCTAAATATGACAGTTACCCTTACGTTCCTGTATGCAAGTTCAACGTCTTGGCAAGCTGAAAACAGGAGTCTGAAAATTTCATCTAAGGAAGGGAGTGGAAAACAAATACAAATAAGCTAGACTCATACTTCTTTATCAGGAATGACGAGCAAATCTTTTATCAAAATTTATAAAATCTGCAATAAATTTTTCTTCCACACTAACAAATTATTTATGCCTGTAACCTAATCCGAAAATGTGCACGAAATTTGCACGTAGCTCTTCTCATAATGTTTAATATTAACTGCATACTAGTCCTGGAATAAATTGCAGAAACAAAAAAATCACAGTCTAGCCTAACCTGCAAAAAAATCTTATGCTAAAATACTATCTCAGTGTCTCAGACAACCAATTCAATGGCAACTTGAACAGAAAACAGGAGTACATATTAATTAATTTACAATATTTCAACAATTATTACTACGCCACATTACCACATTCTCGAGAAACGATATTTCATAACGATCTTACACATTTGTTCCTGAGTAACAACAAATAATTTAAAGAACATTAAACTTCCTACGTCAAACACCCTGCTCCCGATATTGCCTTTCGTATTCAAGATTCACTGCCTAATATTTCCAGCCGCAGAATAAGCACAAAATGTAGAATTAGGATGTACAAAAATGGGGTTCAGAGGACTTGAGAAGAAAAAGTAAAACAATAATAACGAAAACCGCAGAATAAATAAATACAAAGTGACTCTTCAGCTCATACTATTGAGGTGATTGACAAGTTCCCTAGAATGCCTGAACATACGAGGTGCTACACAAAAATTCGGGGAGTTTAAACAACGCGCCCGAACCGGTTGTCGTATGCCCTTCCGCCGCTAGATGTGGCTAGCAGTGTGCTTTGTGAATCAGTTTGCCAACAGTCGTCAAGCTGAGAGGGCGAATTATTAAGTTCAATGCGTTTTTGTGAGGTTATGTCTTAGTGATCCCGCGATTTATTTTTTACAACTGATATGACGGATTTTAAGGAGCAAGGAATCTGCATCAAATTTTGTTCAGTCTTAAAAAACTGCTTCAGAAACCCACCGAATGCTACAGAAAGCCTTCGGAGATAATTCCATAAGCCAATGCAAAACATTTTTTATGGTACAGACACTTCAAGGACGGACGACGATGAGCTTTCTGGACGCCGACAAGCACAACAACGGAAAATATAACTAAAGCTCGCGAGGCTCTTGCAGATCGTAGGAAATCTATCCACGAAGTTTTTGAAATAGTAGGACTAACATACGGGACCGTTCAACACATTTTGGCGGACAATTTGAACATGAGACGCATTTCCTTGAGATTTGTGCCAAGACTGTTGAGCGACGACCAGAAAGCCCATCTCGTTTCTGTCTGCGGAGAACGCAAACAACAAGCCAGAGATGACCCCAACTTCATCTCCAGTATCATAACCAGTCATGAAACATGGGTGCATGTTTATGACCCTGAGACCAAGCAGCAGTCATCGCAATGGACGTTGTCAAATTCACCGCGGCCGAAAAAAGCGCGTCAAGTTCGCAGCAACGTCAAGTGCATGTTGATCATTTTTTTCGACATCCTAGGCATTGTCCACAAGGAATTCACACCCCCTAGTCAAACCGTCAATGGCAAGTTTTACTGTGAGGTTTTGAATTGGCTGAGGGAAGGCATTCGACGCAAACGTCCAGACAAGCAGACATTTCAAAATCAGATACTTGGTGAATTAGATATCTAATTCTTATCACTGTCAAAAAACTGTACATATACTGACTCACCTGTCCAGCATTCTGTTGTATATATATATTTATTTATTTATTTATTTATTTATACTTACACTTACTGTAAGCACATATATAAAACAACGGTAGTGACAAACATATTTCCAATTTCAGTCATTCCACAAAATTCAATGAGCCATAGCGAATATGTTAATTTTACGACATTCTTAATGTCGTTAGTGTAAGCAGTAAATTACGGAACCATAAACATGAGTGCAAAGTCTTCGCACAAGGAAGATCAAAGATGTAACGAATGCAAATTTGAAAATCTGTGGTCCTTGTGTGTGTGTGTGTGTGTGCTTTGGATGATTTCCGGATTGTAATGTCACTAAAATCATCGACAGGGAACAAATGTCTACACCACAGCAAAATGTTTCTCAAATGCCAGCTAATTTTTAAACTGTACTATGTATGCACTACCATGGTTGCACACAGCGTACATTTATAGTCTCAATATTTTATTTCATGCGAAATATAAAAACGCGAAAACAATAATTAAAGCCCACTAAATTATTTAAATCTATAATACTACACCAATTTAGGTACACGACTGTAAAAGTTACTATGTCTTCGTATTACCAATCGGAGAAGATTATGAGAATTTATCTGAATGTGTGATCTATAGTGACAAGATATTCTGATGGAATTAAAATGCATCTTAAAATATCAGGTACATATTTATGCTAAAATAATTAGGCAAAATTACCGTAAATGATACAAGATTTTCGGTGCAAAGTTTAAGTGCGGATAACTTGATTGTATTCTTAACAGGAAGTTCCTTAGGTCTGCTACTGACACAATTTCTTTCTAACAAGAATTAGACATGTACACAAGTATGTGTATTGTTGTCATGTGACAGACACTCATGACGTCATCGATTCTTTAACAGCGCGAACAGCATCTCTGGGACATGAGTGCAACATTCTTGTGTGTACGTTTTTGGCACTACAAGCAATCAGCTGTCGATATCCTCGGGCGGAGGGGGTGTCACAGTAATTACGCTCAAAGTCTGGTCCCAAACAGATGACAGCCTCTGAACCAGAGCAAAACATATTCATCAAGTTCAAGATATTTCATGCCTGCAACGACGCTGAATACTAGCATTTTATTTTGAAAATTATCTCTGTTGGTTTTTACGTAAACAATCGGACGCAAAAAAATATTTATGGTACATATAGCATGAACTGACAAGGGAAGATCTCTGAGTGCACACCAAAGATAATTGTAATGAGCATAAAATTGATGAATGTTCTGCTGCATACCTAGAAACGCTAACAGAACTACATTTTTGTCTCCTTCCGCAAAATCTCAGAATCCTGAATCTGATTGTCGTGGTATGACATTTTCTTTTAGTGTCAATGAGTAGTGTTAATATTACCAGAATTACTGGTTTCTCGGACTCAATCCACCATCTCCTATTCACGCAAACTCAGAATGTCCACAGGACGTGAAACACTGGGCGCACGCTTTCTGTAATTGTCCCCGGATTTTAAATTCATCAGTAATTTCAAGAATAATAGCAAAGCGAGTAATTTAAATGTGACTTTGCACGCTGTCAAAAACACATGTCGCAAACTCTATCCGAAACTTAGAGCCATATTTAAAACAGATGTAAACGCAATCATGAGTTTGTTTTTTACGTAGAATGATGTGTAATATTCTGTTGTTATGTTTAGATCGTTAAGTGTTTCTCCGTCCCCTCTGGCTCTCCTATTCCCTGTACGTACCTCGTAACCGGCAAGATATAAAGGTATGTAGATGTTCACGCAAAGCGTACGGAATTTTCTTCTTAACAAGAAGTGATATATGTCAACAAATTTTAGTACAAATTGCCAATACAACCCTTCCGGTCCTACCAGAGTTGTTCCACGCAAACAGACAGACACACAGATGGACAGACATGACAAAGCTAAATTGTCTCTTCAAAACCTGTTTTGCAAGTGCCCTTGGAAAAAATGTTTGTGAAACTGGGCTTTTTTTCCCGTCTTCTGGTGAAATGGTGGGGGCAAAGTATGTTGCGTCCGACAGAAACAGCTACTCCCGATCGCTCACAACTTATACGCAAATTAACTTCCTCTGTACGTGGTCCAACAGTAGAGGTCCCCGGACCAATACGCACCAAATGCTGAAAGATGTTAATGGAAATGAAACTCTTATCTCAGATACGAGTCTTCAGATGGTTTAAAAGCTTCAAACATGGACGTTAACAGCCTTAAAGACGGTTAAAAGAACGAGCGGTTGTCAAGTGCTCGAAATCTGGAAACAGAAGCGTGCCTAACCTGGTGGCCAGAGGCTGTCGAATGACGCTGAAGTTTATGAGGATCAGCTGCACGTTAACCTGCAGACGATTCGTCAGATTCGTCATCAATCCAGTCACTTAATTACCTGAACACTTGCAGCCCCTAAAATCAACGTTTGTCAACACGAGGTGTATAAGATATAAATCTAAACCGTGGGAATAACTACCTAGTTTGAAGAACTAATTACTAATTTTTATGTTCATTTCCATTTTGTTATGGAGCAGCAATTTTAAACTGAAGTTACTGGTTAGGTTTTGTGGTACTAAATTCGACTTTTCTATATGCCTTTTTTTCCTGGTCTCCATGTGTATTTCTACAAAATGTATTATTATTATTGTTGTTATTATTATTATTATTATTATGTCTTCTATTGTGCTCCAATTACAGAACATGATATTAGTTGTGCAGATATGTGTAAGCACTACATATACATACATACATACATGCATACATACATACATACATACATACATACATACATACATACATACATACATACATACATACATACATACATACATACATACATACATACATACATACATACA
>Ga0123357_10010918_pt1 | contig 11595 bp, 12 predicted proteins | sample TergutEmb28metaG_FD_89873 | JGI IMG/M metagenome (GOLD analysis project Ga0123357, IMG submission 89873) | Embiratermes neotenicus P4 segment gut microbial communities from Petit-Saut dam, French Guiana - Emb289 P4 | ecosystem: Host-associated > Arthropoda: Insects > Digestive system > Gut ...
CGCAGTCTGCTCCAACGAGACAGCCCATGCCGTCGAGGCATGCAGGCGCCATTGAGCCGCCACAGTCGATATCCGTCTCATCACCATCTTTCTTGCCATTGGCCGGTGACGGTGTTCGACAAATCCCCTGAGAACAAAGATTCGATACGCAATCGATGGCGATCGTGCATTTGTCACCGACTTCGCATGAAGCAACCAAAGGGTTGCAATCGCTCGATGCAGCGCCGACCTCATCCGAGGAGCTGCCCGAGCAAGCGATAGGAACCGAAATAAGTATTACCAACGCCCCGTGCGCGAGCATCCTACGCATGTTGATCATTATAAAAATCTCCTAAAAGTGTAAGGGGGCCCCTTCTGCTTGGCGAAGGCATGATTCATGGTGCTCCCGCTTCGGAAAATCCATCCACGAGGCATGCCAGCCGCTCTGGACAGCTTGACGTGCCAAGGAGTTGCTTTGGAAACAACAAAAAACTACGAATCGTGGATGAACGCCACGTCATTAGACAATAACCTGGATCGTCTTTTGATCATCGTGGGATGATGATCGATCCGGATAGGGCTTCACTTCGAGATGGCGAAACGCTAGCAGCGGCGGAGCCCGGTCATTTCGATCCGCGAAAACGCCTTCTTATAAGCCGCAAAATTGCCGCCATGGCGGACAGCATCAAGAACCGCCAAGCCCTCCTCAGGACCACCCTGCGCGAGCACATATTCGACCCACGTCCACTTCGCGCTCACCGATCGCGCGTCGACGCGACCGCGAAGTCCACGCCGTAAGCGCTCGAGGCGCTTTTCGATGATATCGATTCCTGCGAAGGCCTGGCCATCCATTGGAGTGTTACGCTTTGCACAGAACGGCGCGATGCCGAGAGCGATCGGAACGATTTTCGACAGTTCCGTGGTGAAGCGAACGCACTCGTCAATATCTTCGTCCATTTCGTTTGGCAGCCCCATCATCAAATAGAGCTTCAATCGATCCATGCGATGTTTCTTCGCGAGCTCGGCGCAACGAAGAAGGTGCTTCTCTTTCGCCTTTCGCTCGAGCTGCTCGCGCATCCTCTCGCTCGGCCCATCCATCGCCGTTGTCAGCGTGCGATAGCCGGCGCGTGCAAGCGCCGAGACGAAATCGTCGGTCATGCGATCGGGCCGGAGCGACGAGAGTCCTACCTCACGCCCTTGATCGGCAAGCGTATTGACAATGCTCACGATCTTCGGGTGATCGCTGACCGCGGCGCCAACGAGCCCAACGCGCTCGGCATCCTTGGGAATGAGCTCGAGGATTTTTTCCATGGGGGCAAGGCGCATTCCACCGTTCGTCGATCGACGCATGACGCAGTACGTGCAACGACGCGAGCAACCCCGTCCGGTTTCGATAAGAAACATATTGCTCAACACCGTTTCGGGCGTGCGGATCGCCGCCCAAGCGGGAATCATCTCGTCGGGCACTCTGGCCACGACGGGGAGCGAGGTGCCATGGATGACAGGCACGAAAACGTGGGGCACGCTCGCCAACGCTTTTAGCCTGTCTTCGTGGCGCGGAGTGGATTCGAGAATGCGAAGGATCGTCATCGTGATTTCTTCGGCCTCGCCGATCACGATGGCATCGCAGAAGGGAGCAAGTGGCAGCGGATTCGAGAAGGTGAGTGGGCCACCTGCGAGCACGAAGGGATGATGATGGCCATGACGTTCTTCGCGCAGCGGCGGCACGGAGGCGGCATCGAGAAGGCGGACAAACCGGCCAATCTCGAGCTCATATGCCACGCTCACGGCGATAACAGGAAAGATCTCGATCGGCGTTCGCGACTCGTAGCTGACGGGCCGCCCTTGCATGGCGAGGTTGGTTTCGGCCTCGTCGTCAAGCATGACGCGCTCACATGAAAATCCAGGGCTCTCCATGATTGCGCGGTAAATGCGCTGGTAGCCAAGGGAACTCATGGCCATGGCATACGGCGATGGATACGTGAGTGCGACGGTGAAGGGTGCCTCCTTGTCGATTCGCCCGATCTCCTTGGTCAGACGCGTTCGGATGCGGGCTTCACGATCGAACTTCAACAATCCTCTTGAGTGCGGCGGGTGATGGATTCGTGCAGTTTAGCAGAAGGGCGTGCGACGTCGGCGAAGATCCATGGCGGCACGCCCGGTAAACACGCTCTTAGACCCGTCGAAGATCCCATGCTAGAGAGGCCGCCCCCAATGGCCCCCCCCGCAATCGACCCCGCCGACCCCCGCGCGCCCTCTGGGCCGGGCAATGCCGACTGTGCCATCGACGCTCTTGAATTCGCAGCTGTCTCCGCGGAAAAGGGGCATCTCGTGCAGGCGATCCCGCCTGTTCCCATCGAGGACGTGCGCCTCGCTCTAAAAGAGCATCCAGCCGTGGTGCGCTCGAAGCTCGATCGCGTCGTGATGGGTCAGGATCCGGAGCTCGGTCTCGACGTGCTGCTTGACAGCGGACTGCTTCGCGTCATCTTCCCCGAAGTGCATGCCATGGTTGGTTTCGGCGACGGCGACTGGCGTCACAAGGACGTGTGGAAACACACCAAGCAAGTCGTTCGTCAGGCCGAGGGACGCATCGAGCTGCGCTGGGCGTCACTCTTTCACGACATTGGCAAAATCAAGACGCGATCCGTCAGCCCTGACGGCAAGATCCATTTCCTTGGTCACGCCGAAGTCGGTGCGCGCATGTTCGACAAGCTCGAACGGCGCCTCGGCATGTTCTCGCCCGAACCCGCACTTCGTGACACCGTGCGCTTTCTTATCTTGCACCACCTGCGCGCCAACCAATACGAACCCACTTGGACAGACAGTGCAGTGCGTCGCTTCGCGCGCGAGCTCGGAGAACATCTCGGCGATCTGATGTGTCTGGCACGCGCAGACATCACCACCAAGCGCCCCGAGAAGAAGCGGAAGGGCCTGAGTCAGATCGACGAGCTCGGAGCGCGCATCTCCGCGCTCGCCGCCGAAGACGCCAAGCTTCCACCCTTGCCCTCCGGCGTGGGGGATGAAGTCATGAAAGTATTTGGCCTGCCGCCGTCGAGACAGATCGGTGTCATCAAAAAGATGCTGGAAGCTGCCATCGAAGCGAGCGAGATCGAAGCGCGCCTGCCATCCGAAGCCTACGTGACGTTTATTGCGAAAGACCCCGCACGCTTCGGAATTTAAGTAGACCCCTCCGCGCGCTTCGCCTTCGGCTCGCTGCGCGTGCTCCCCTTGGGCTGGTGCTCGTCAGGCGGGCCAAGGCGCCGCGGCGCCGTAGGAGGGGCGCAGCATGCTTGCCGCCCCTACAGCCGTGGGCCCGCCTTCCTGCGCGCCGCCAGGGGAGCCCGTGGGCTGTCGCACCCTGACAAGACTGCGGCATCACGCGGTTTCTATCTTATGATCTCCGTTAAAGCGCTCCAATCCTTATCCTGCCAGCCGTTTGCGACCGCCTGCTCGAGCTTGGCGCGCAATGCCTCCGCGCTCGAGAGTGAAAGTTTCACGTCTCCCGCGGCTTCGATCATCAGTCTTACGTCTTTGAGGCCGCCGGTCACCGTGAAGCCCGCGGTATCGAAATCACGATGGCCCACTTTCACGATATAATCTCGTGTTGCCGGATTGGCGAAAAAGCCATTCAGCATTTGAGAAACGAGCTCGAGAGAAATCCCCGATCTCTCTGCCCAAACCATGGCTTGACCGATGAGATCGATTGAAGAAGCAACCAAAAAGTTGACAATGAGCTTGGCAATGGCGGCCTGACTCGGCTGCTCGCCCACGACGATGATTCCAGGGGCGTACGTTGCAACGAGAGGTCGAGCCATTTCCACCTGGGCGGAATTGCCAGCCAAGAAAGTCATGAGCTGCGCGGCCACGGCCACCGGCACGCGCCCAGCCACCGGCCCTGCAATATAATGGCATCCTGCGGCCGCATGCGCTCTTCCCAATTCGTCGGAAAGTGTGGGGGATATGGTGCTGGTCCCAATATGGACCGCTCCCGGGCGCATTCCCGACAGAAGACCATGCGGCTCCAGCACCACGGCGCGCACCGAGTCGTCGCCTTCGAGACTCGAAATCACGAAGTCGGCCTCCGCAGCCGCGGCGGCCGGAGATTCAGCCAGTTTTGCGCCGAGCTCGAGGAGCGGGGCCGCCTTCTTCGCAGAACGATTCCAGACCACGAATGGATAACCTGCCCGTCGGATGTTGGTCGCCATCGCAGCGCCCATTTTTCCTAATCCAACAAAGGCAACGGTTTGTTTCTCTGTCATCGAGTCCTCCCATCCAGGATGTGTTCCCACCCGAGTTTCTAGGTGGAAACGAATTCATTTCTTCTTCTGCGTTCGTAGCCGATTCTCCAGTGCCGAGATCGTCCTCGTGAGCGATCCTTCGTGCACGCAGGCAAGCGCGTCCTTCTTCGACCAATGCCAATGATTGGGGTAGCGCGCGGGCACCATTTGCTTGAGGAATGCAAGGGTACGTTCATCGCCGTCGTTCTGAGCGCGATCGAAGAGGGCCTTCGCGTTGCACGTCATTCCCGCGGCCTGCAGATCGACGGTCACGGCGAGTGCGGGCGTCATCTTCGCGCGATCGCCTTTCTGCAGGATCGCCCGCGCGCGCGCCGCAGCCTTCGGATATTGCGCGCCAGAAACGCCATAGGCAATGTCGTAGAGATCGTCCCAGCCGATCGTGCCCATTCGATTTGCGAGCAAGGAGAAAGCTTCATCTACCGCGGGCTTGTCAGCAACCACTTTGTTGCCTTCCTTGATGGCCGTGTCGCGAATCTCGATGCGCAACTTGATGTACCGCCGCACGTCGAGATTCGGATTCGCCTTGAGAATGGCGCCTGCCTCGCGCATTGCGTCCTGCGATCGATCCGTCGCGCCGTAAGCGACGAGCAGCGCACGACGCACGTCGTCGCGACCGTCGGCGCTGTCGCCAAGTTCCTCGAGTTGTTTGATGCCCGAGCCGTAGTCGCCGCGTTCAATCATGGCAATCGCGTCGGCGATCTGTCGATCGAGCGGAGTCGCGCTCGCGACGTCGCTCGCATCGATCGAAGCGTCCGCGGCATCGTTGATCTTCGCGGCGCGCCCGCTGCGCACAGCCACGATCGTCGCAACGAGGACGATGATGCCGAGCACACCCGCGCCCGCCGCAGCGAGCCATGACTTGCCAGCCAAGAGAGCCTCGAGCCTCGCGAGCGCGCTCGGCTCTTCCGGTTGTCCGTCAGGGTCGACGGGATTGGGCGGCGCGAGCGAGATCGAGCTGCCCGTCGCCGAAATCGAAGGAGGGAGGCTCGGGGGCGGAGGCGCGTAGCGAGGATCGATGACGCCGGCGTTTGCGAGTTGCAACTGGATTGCAATCATGGCGTCGACGACGTCTCTCGCGTCGCCCGGGCGCCCGTCCGCCTCCTTTGCAAGCAAGCGCCCGACGAACGCCTCCACCTCCGGCGGAACTCCGGCGTCCGGATTTTTCTGCGCCATGGGAGGAACGGGGGCCGTCACCTGCATGCCGAGCAACGCGACCGCGCTGCTCGCTGCGAACGGTCGAACGCCGGTCAGCATCTCGTAGAGGATGATGCCGAGCGCGTAGAGATCGGCGCGCGCATCGACGGGCTGACCGAGTGCTTGCTCGGGCGCCATATACCCGGGCGTGCCGTAGATCATTCCGGATTGCGTGAGCATGGGTTGCCCCGGATCCGCGCTCGACGGACGCTCAGCGAACTCGCCGATCTGTACTTTGGCGATCCCGAAATCGAGGACCTTCACGAAGTCCGGATCGCCATCGCGCTCGACGAGCATGACGTTCTCCGGCTTCAGATCGCGATGGACGATCTTCAGTGCGTGTGCGCGCGAAAGGGCACTCGCGATCTGATAACCGATATGGAGAGCGCGACCGAGTTCGAGCCGTCCCTCGGCGATGACCTCACGCAGCCCCTTGCCTTCGACGAACTCGAGAGCGAGAAAAAATGAGCCGTCGTCGAGTTTGCCGAAATCGGTCGCCGTCACGACGTGTGGATGATCGATGTGCGCGGCCGCCATGGCTTCGCGCTCGAAGCGCGCGACCGCCTCGGGCAGTCGAGTCATTTCCGGATGCAGCACCTTGATCGCCGTGCGCTTGCGCATGAGCGTGTGCTCTGCCTTGTAAACTACACCCATTCCTCCTTCACCGACCACGCACTCGATCCGGTAGCGTCCGCCGATCGTTTTACCGATGAGCGCCATGTCACCAGCCGAGGACTCGCGGCGATGCGGATGGTTGCGCAGAGCTTCCTCGCGTGCCGGCGTGCGATTCCGCGTGACGCCCGGAGCGTCTTCTTTTCCGTCGGCGGGTTCAGACATGGGTCTTCGAGAGAATACCGTCAGTCGCGGCAATTTCCTGCGGTCCTCTTCAAGGTGCGGTGAAGACGCTCAGAGATCGAAGATGACACCTATGGTGAGCGCGAGCGCAAAAACGTCGCTGCCTGCGGGCGCAGCGTTACCGTTCGCGGCGCCGGAGAGCAAAAGATCCGGTCCCGGTGCTTCGTACACGCGCCCCCGGTGCGCGAAACCAACGCGCGCGCCAAGCTCCGCGCAGAGCTCCCACGGTTCACGAAGCTTGTAAGATGCACCTATGCCAAACGGCACCTCGAAGAAGCCTCCCGAACTGCCTTGCACGACGCCGGGCCTGGCCGCGGGCGCGCCGTTCGGCCCCGCGGGAACGTTTACCGTGGTCGCATAGGAGCGTGCATAGACGCCCGCGATGCCGAAGCCCGCGAAGACCCACGCGCGGAACGGACTGCGTATCCACGGGCTCATGACTTTCACACGCGCACCGCCCCAAGTGACGTCGCGCGCAGCCGCGGAGCCGGTGCGCGGCGAGATATCGTGCCCGATGTACGCGCCGACACGCACGAGCGGGACGAGCGCGACGTGCGCTGCAATCTCGGCCGTCGGGCCGAAACTCGCATCTCCGGTGCCCGGCACGCTTCCGGTGAGAAATCGCTTCATCACGCCAACCTCGACGGACGCATCGGCGTGGACTTGCGCGATCGCGGGGCGATTCACCGAGAGTGCGACGAGACTCGACACAACAGCGACACATCGTCGTGACCGCATTGTCTCAACGAGCATGAAACCTCTCGAGGAATGCTTGACACCACGGCAAATGGCAAAGAAAAGGTCGTTCACATGGCCAGCACGTTCAAGCAGTCGCTTCGTAAAGGGTTCGATCGCGCGCGCAACGTCCATCCTGTCGGCATCACTGGAAAGGAACGGCCCGTCGACATCGTCGAGACCATGTTCCCTGCGTACGTCGGCCGGCAAGAACGCACGGCCTTCGAGTTGATGCGCCGCAGCTCGCAAGACGATTGCTGCACGTTCGTCACGATGTCTGGCGCCATGACGCCTGCAGGGCTTCATCAATCGTGCCTTATCCCGCTCATCGAGCGGGGCCTCGTCGACTGCCTCACCACGACGGGCGCAAACCTTTATCACGATGCGCACCGCATGATCGGACATCGCATCCGTGAGATCGATCCGAACGCGGGCGACCTGCAATACCGGCTCGCGCGCATCATTCGCATTTACGATCTCGGGTTTGGGGAAGAGACCTTGCTCGAAACAGACAAGCTTTTCAGCGCCATTCTCTTGAAGCCTGAATTCCAAAAGAAGATGACAACCACCGAGTTGCATTGGCTTCTCGGCAAGAATATCGCAGAGATCGAAGACGCCCTTGGCGTCGGGAGTCCGTCGCTGCTCTCCACCGCGTGGCGCTACGGCGTACCCATCTTCGTGGGCGCCGTGCAAGACGGATCCATCTTCCTCAACATCGTTAAACTGAAGCGCCTTTACGGCGAGAAATTCAAACTTGAAATCGATGTCAACGACGACGTTTTCGAAATGGGCGCCATGCAGCATCACTGTTTTGGCACCATGAAGAAGAAATTGGCGGTTTGGATTTGGGGCGGCGGTGTGCCGAAGAACTACACGCTGCAGGGTGAACCGCTGCTCGACCAAATCCTTTGTGTGCCAACGCACGGTTTCGATTTCGACGTTCAGTGCTGCGTGGACCCCGTCGACAACGGCGCGCTCTCATCGTGTCCTGCCGGTGAGGGCCACACCTGGGGCAAGGTCTCGGCCGAAAGCGTGCAGCACGGTTCGGTCTATGTGCATTGCGACGTCACCGCTGTTCTTCCGTGGCTCACGTATACGCTCCTGTCCGATCCGCGCACGCACAGGAAGCCGCGCCGCCTTTATGATCATCGGACCGAGGCAGTCAAAAAGCTTCAGAGTGAAATCGACAAACGGCAAAAGCAGCTCCTTGCCACCGTGAAGTTCGCATGGCCGAAGCCGAAAACGACAAAAGCCAAAGTTTTGAAAAAGAAAAAGAAATCAGCCCCATGAGTGCAGAAGCCAAAAACGACCGCACAGTCCATTTTCGTGCGCATGCGCGCAAACCCGTGCGGCTCAACGTCGGGATTGACGGTTTTCGATCGAACGACTCTCGCGAGGCCGTCATCGTTGACGTGAGCATCGCGGGCGCGGGACTCGAAACCAACGAGCCTCTCGCCCCTGGCGAGCGCATCTTGGTTTCTTTCCAAACCCCTGCGCTCTGGGATCCGCTTGTCGTTTCGGCAGTCGTCGCTTGGGCGCAGCCGCCGCGCGCAGCCGAAGCCACCCTTCAACCAACCGAGAGCATCGCGCGCGCAGGCGTCACGTTCGACTATGCAACTCCCGCGGACGTGCTTGCCATGCACGCCATGCTCGACGCGCTTTAGGTTTGGTCGGAACGAGTTGGGGTGAGCTTGCGAACCCCAACTTTCAAAAACAACGGGCATCCTTCCGTCAGAACGACAGGACGCCCGTTCGCTGAACCGCTTTCAAGTTGACGCGGTCTACTTTTTGGCTGGGGCTACTTTGGCCTTTTTGTCGCCCGAGTGACCGTGGAACGTGCGTGTTGGAGCAAACTCACCGAGCTTGTGACCAACCATGTTTTCCGTGACGAACACGGGCACGAACTTGCGACCATTATGCACCGCGAACGTGAGTCCGATCGACTCCGGCGTGATGGTGCTGCGGCGCGACCAGGTCTTGATAACCTTCTTGCTTTGGGTGGCCTGAGCAGCGGCGATCTTCTCCATGAGATGACCGTCGACGAAGGCGCCCTTCTTGACTGAACGAGGCATGCTGGACTCCCTCTGCTAACCCTTCTGGCCGCGACGCTTGATGATCATGGCGTCGGTGCGCTTGTTGTTGCGCGTTTTGAGACCCTTCGAAAGCTGACCCCACGGCGAGCAGGGATGACGACCACCGGAGGTGCGGCCTTCACCACCACCCATCGGGTGATCGACCGGATTCATCGTGACGCCGCGGTTGTGCGGACGGCGACCGAGCCAGCGCGAGCGACCCGCTTTGCCAATGGAGAGATTGGCGTGATCGATATTCGACACCTGACCTACCGTTGCCTGGCAGTCGAGGTGAATCATGCGCACTTCGCTCGATGGCATACGAACCTGGCCGTAATCGCCATCTTTCGCCATGAGCACGGCGCCCACGCCGGCCGATCGCACGAGCTGACCGCCCTTGCCCTTGCGCATCTCGATGTTGTGAATCGTGGTGCCAAGCGGGATATGACGGAGAGGCATGGAGTTGCCGGGTTTGATGTCGGCGTTGCGACTGGCGACGACCTTGTCACCCACACCAAGGCCATCCGGCGCGAGGATGTAGCGCTTCTCCCCATCCACATAGTGGAGAAGTGCGATGCGCGCCGTGCGGTTGGGATCATATTCAATCGACGCGACCGTGGCCGGTACGCCGATTTTGTTACGACGCCAATCGATGACGCGATAACGCTGCTTGTGACCGCCACCGCGGAAGCGGCTCGTGATGCGGCCATGCACGTTTCGGCCGCCTGTCGAGGTCTGGTGTTCGAGCAAGCTCTTCTCGGGCTTCTTACCCTTGGTGACTTCTTTGAAGTCCGCCACGGAATAGAAGCGGCGGGCCGGCGAAGTCGGCTTGTAGTTTTTGATTCCCATGTTCAGCCCTCAGCGCTCTCGGCAAAGAAGTCGATATTCTCACCCTCTTTGAGGGTGACAATCGCCTTCTTCCAATTCTGCATTTTCGCGTGGCCGCGGCCCATGCGGCGCTCTTTGCCGCGGTAGACCATGGTGTTTACGCTCTCTACCTTGACGTTGAAAAGCTTTTGAACCGCTTCCTTGATTTGGATTTTGTTCGCGTCCCTGAGAACTTCGAAGATCACCTGACGGTTCTTCGAGCGCAGGGCAGTCGACTTCTCCGTAAGGAAGATCGGTCGGCGGATCATGGATTCGGGATTCATTTCTCACCTCCGCGGGCGAGGCAGCGGAGCTCGAGTGCCTTTGCCGCATCCTTGGAAAGGACAAGGGTATCGTGGCGAAGGAGGTCGTAGACGTTCACACCCTCGGGGGGCAAAAACTGGTGGTCTTTGCAGTTGCGAATGGAGAGCCGAAGGTTCTCGTTCGAGGCCGTGTCCACGACGAGCGTGGCGCGATCCGTCTTCAGCGTGGCAAGCGCGGAGAGGACATTCTTCGTCTTGATCTCCGGCATCTCGAAGTGATCGACCACGACGAGACGGCCTTCTTTCTGAAACTTCGACAGCGCGGAGCGCAGCGCGCCGATGCGCACCTGGCGCGGCGGCCGGTAAGACCAATCACGCGGCCGCGGCGGATGGGCCCGGCCGCCGCCAACGTAGATCGGCGCGCCGATCGATCCGTGGCGGGCACCACCCGTGCCCTTTTGCTTCAGGAGCTTTTTCGTGCTGCCAGAAACGGCAGAACGATTCTTTGCCGAGGCCGTGCCTTGACGGCGAGAGGCGAGCTGCGCCTTCACGACCTCGTAGAAGAGATGCTCCTTGACCTCGGTTGCGAAGACTTCGTCCGCGAGATCGACCGTGCCGACTTTCTCGCGCTTCAAGTTGTAGACATCGATGGTTGCCATGATGTGCTCCTGCGCCGCTCAGCGGGGCGACTTGATCTCGACGTCGACACCAGCAGACAGATCGAGCTTCATCAGCGCATCTAGGGTCTGCTGCGTCGGCTCGAGAATGTCGAGAAGGCGCTTATGGGTACGGATCTCGAACTGCTCGCGCGACTTCTTGTCGACGTGCGGGCCGCGCAGAACTGTGTAGCGCGAGATGTGCGTCGGAAGCGGGATGGGACCCGCCACGCGAGCACCGGTGCGCTTCGCGGTCTCGACGATGTCGTTTGCGGACTTGTCGAGAAGCTGGTGATCAAACGCCCGGAGGCGGATACGAATGGTGGTGGCGGATGCCATACTGCAGATCCCTTACTCAATGACCTTGGTGACGATGCCGGCGCCCACCGTGCGACCACCTTCCCGGATGGCAAATCGCATCTGCTCCTCTATCCCCACGGGCGTGATCAACTCGATCGTCATCGTCACGTTGTCCCCGGGCATCACCATCTTCGTCCCCTCGGGCAACTGACACGTCCCCGTCACGTCCGTCGTCCTCATGTAAAACTGCGGCCGGTAGTTCGTGAAGAACGGCGTATGACGCCCTCCCTCTTCCTTCTTCAATACGTACACCTCCCCCATGAACTTCTTGTGCGTCTTCACCGTCCCGGGCTTCGCCAAGATCTGGCCCCGCTCC
>Ga0123357_10010919_pt1 | contig 11595 bp, 5 predicted proteins | sample TergutEmb28metaG_FD_89873 | JGI IMG/M metagenome (GOLD analysis project Ga0123357, IMG submission 89873) | Embiratermes neotenicus P4 segment gut microbial communities from Petit-Saut dam, French Guiana - Emb289 P4 | ecosystem: Host-associated > Arthropoda: Insects > Digestive system > Gut ...
GGAGATTGCATAACGAGGAGCTAAATGATTTGTACTCCTCACCCAATATTGTGCGGGTGATAAAATCGAGAAGAATGAGATGGGATGGGCATGTGGCGCGTATGGGTGAGGAGAGGAGGGTGTATAGGGTCTTTCTGGAGAAACCGGAGGGAAGGAGACCAGTGGGGAGACCTAGGTGTAGATGGGTGGATAATATTAGGATGGATCTCCGGGAGGTGGGATGTGGGTATATGGACTGGATTGGGTTGGCCCAGTATAGAGACAGGTGGCGGACGCTTGTGAGTGTGGTAATGAACCTTCGGGTTCCGTGAAATGCGGGGAATTTCTTGACTAGCTGCAAACCAGTTAGCTTCTCAAGAAGGACTCTGCACCATGAAGTAAGTATGTATGTATAAGAAAGCTTCTATTTCTGGCAGATAATTTTGCATCCTACAGAAAATGGACGCTTGTGCCTCCATTTATAAATGACTATTCCTAGTTTATTCTCTCCAGCTTGTAAAGTGGACCCAACAAGACGAGTTAGTGCATATTCTAAATCCCCGATTAAGAGTGAAAATTGTGAACTTGTTATCTCCTGTTATGTCATGTTGGTGTCACCCCCATGTTAAATATGAAATACAGCGACAGTGGACAATTCATGAACTTAGCTGATAAATTTCACGTACGGTAGTTTCTTGATCATTCCAGTTCAGGGATGTGTTTGAGAGATATAGGAAGTCTGAAATGGCAGTGAAATTATCTCTACAGTGAGACTGCTGTATATTAACACAGCTTCCATTTCGCGACTGGTTAGAAGACACATTCAAACTAAAACAGCTTAAACCTCCACAAACCAATCGTTTACTCACATTAGGGACGTAACTTAATTAGACTGGAATTTCATGCTACAGAGAAGAACAGTTTGAATCCGTGCAAAACGCATTTGTTGGGAACCATGAAGTTTGTGTTCTCTTTTCTTAATTTTGCTGTGCCTTATGATACACATTATCAAATATCAGACATTACCAGCTGTACTAACAAATGTTCGACTCTATCTGACCTTCCCATCATTTCGTGGGGTGGAGTCTGTTAGAATGATGCATAAGATGTGGTACTTCTGTTTGTGCTGTTAACTCTGGCGATCCAACGGTTGCTGTTGTGCCATAAAATTCCTGCAAGTCTAAAAGTTGACAGACCATGGGAGCTAGATACGTCAGGTTTTAAAAGGACACACAGACACACACAAACACACAAAAAGACACACACAAACACACACACACAAACACACACAAGAAAAAGCTACATTTTTATCTCTTAAGAATAACATCTTCTTGGATGTTACACCATGTGAACTGATAAATATTACCGACGTTTCAGAGGTGCGTAATATCCTCATCTTCAGGATCAAGTAGCCCAAAAATAGTGTGCCTTTCTTGGAATTCTGAACCCTGGAGACATTCTCGATTCTATCGTTCCAAACATCAGTAAGTATTTACCAGTCACCAAGACCTCACATCCCTTAACACCTAAACCTTCAGTAACATCGCGGTGACAGCCTGAAATCTCGCAGTTCCCATCATCGTTTCTGCAAATGACTCTTCCTTCGTTGTGCTGTTAGAGCTATAAATTAGGACGTAGCCTGCAATAATTACTTACTGACTGACTTACTTACTTACTTACTTACTCCTTGGCCCTACGGCCCTCTCAGAGCCATGGCTTCCTTAATTACGATGCTTATTCTTCACTATCGACTGCCTTTTGTCTCCATCTCTTAACCTTCAACTCCCGTCGATCTTCATACGTCTTCCAGCCATCTGAGTGTAGGTGTTTCCCCTTTCTACTTACCTCCAGTTTACTCTCAAATATTTTCTTAACTCTCCTTCCCTGATCCTTTCTTACTACATGTACAATTCATTCCATTCTCTTCTTTTTTATTTGTTACTATGCCTAGCTCTTTTTATAGCTCCCTCAATTCCTGATCAGTTCTCATTCCCCATATTCCTTGCTCCACCACTGGCCTATACATCCTTTTTAATATTTTCCTTCCCCCATTTACCCAATCTCGTAATATCCATCTCACTAACAGCCCATGTTTGACTCCCTGCACTGCCACTGGTTCGGCCATCGTTGTATATATATTAATTGTAAATGCTTTACTCATGGCTCTAGACTTAAATATTTGTCTTAGACTATAAAAACTTCTATTGCATACAGCAATCCTTGATTTTATTTAATAACTTATTACATTTTATACTTATTAAAGCACCTAAACTTCTAAAATACATTTTTTGACGTTTTTCTGGCCGTGCATCTCAGTATATTTATCACAGTAATTAACCAACTTGATGTACAAAATGTTTGTTTTACAATAAGTTTATTTCATGCCTCTACATGTTTCGAGCACTATGTGCTCGAAACATGTAAAGGCATGAAATAAACTTATTGTAAAACAAACATTTTGTACATCAAGTTGGTTAATTACGGAGATAAATATTCTAAAATAATTGTCAGTTCATTATCAGATCTTTTTTGATTTCTTATATTTATGTTTATTTTTATATGTTTTATTTTTCTTTCGCTAATCACCAATCCGGTGCTTACTGCAGCTTCTTTAATCTGTGTTGCTACTTCTTCTGTCGCTCTCAGCGATCGTCCAAGCATAACCACGTCATCTTTATATGCTACATACTGTCTCGTTCTGATAAAAATTGTTCCATTCAGATTGGTCTTTATATTCCTTATCTCCTCCTTTAGTGAAATATTGAACATTGCTGTAGACAGTGCATCACCTTGTCTCCAGCCTATTTTTCTGCCAAATACTTCGATCAATTGAACATGAATTTTCAATTTTCCGTTTGAATCATGTAAGGCCATATTTATTAATTTCACTGCGTGGCCTGCGATAGGCAGCTGAAATTACACTTACACTAAACCTGCACGCTATGTCACTGGTCCGTGAAAATTATACGTGAAGTTTTGTTTCAGTTTATATTTTATTTCGAGAGGATAAAATACTGTGAATTGAATGTAGCTGGAATTCCCCGATTAGAATCTCCTGGAAGTATCTTCATACATATAATTTTGATTTGTAACTGCCCTTATCAGCCAGTCAGAATGAGAATATACTAAATTTTCCATTCATGTTTGTCTCCATTTTCACTAATTTTTGTGTACTTTTAAAGTCACGTGTATATATATATAGTGGATACGTTCTTTCGCTTCACTATGTAGTCCTCGTTTCCTGAAGCCTTTATTCTTGCAGTGGCAGTGACAGCAGTGATACGGTGTGAATTAATAAGCAAGCTGCCTTTCTGTTTATTAGTTTAGCATTCACCTAATACACAAAGAGGAGAGACTGATGCTAGCTCTCAGGATAGACATGAGGCCTGCTAGTCATTACATCAACCATGCTGGCCACCAGGTTGCAGCGCGCATATTGATCATGTCACACATGTAACGTAGATCGGATATAACCTCCGTTAAAATAAACCTTAAGTTTATGACAAGATTTTTATCTTTATTTAATAAACCACAGCTTGAAGCGGAGTTTGACGATGTTTATTTTCAAATTTTATGTGATCATGCAACAATAAATACTAAAGGTCTGGGGTAGAAAGAAAGAATCTGTCTTTAAATGCTGTATTTTATGCAGTTCCAGATTCTGTGCCTGCAGTTATAATTGTATATTTACAGGAATGAAGTCTGTTAAAGTTAGTACACTATGACAGGATGTGTTGGCTGGTAGGAAGTTTTCAGTTTGCCTACCGAAACAAAGTTATGGGAACGTGACACAATATGGTCGTGTTCTTGTTGGGATATTAACTGGGGGTGTCTCATATGTGTAGGAAATATACATATTGAATGCTGCTTCACAGTTATTCCAATGTAAGTTTTCCATATTTTGTGTTAACACTGGTCATATACTTATGAAACTAACAGTGATAAGGAACTGGTCTGGTCAGGGCATATAGATTTATTTCAGTGAAATTGCTGGATATTGGTAAAAATAAAGTTAGTGTTTTGACAGTGTGGGTTTAAAACTGATAAGAGCTTTTCTGGTAATGTGAATAAAATACGAGACAGACAATGTACGTATAACCTAACGCTGAGACGCGTTAGTGCAAACATTGTTGCTATGGAAAGGCATTGAGTATTACAAAACCTGAGTGTGTGTATTTGTAGCCTTTGGTATCCAGCACGTAACGTGCATGAACCATATTATCATCTGCGGCCTGCCCCGCTCTACAGTATTTTTCCACGTTTTCTCATAAGCAGCACGATTTTCGAAAAAAAGTTACTTAACACAAAATGTGTTTTGGTTTTCTCTACAACTTTTGACTGAATCATTTCTTATTCTAAGAAGAAATGAGTGGAATATGATAGAAAATGTATTTTGGACTTCATGTAAAGTAACCTTTAGTCTTGCCCGATTTTAACGAAACTTGAATATTCTCGACAGATTTCCGAAAAATCCTCAAATATAAATTTTCAGGAAAATCCGCCCAGTTGGAGCCGAGTTGTTCCATACCTAGCGACAGACAGACAGGCGGACAGAGGAACAGACATTACGAAGCTGATAGTCGCTTTTCGCAATTTTGCGAACGCGTCTAAAATCGCTTCTTTCTCGATAGGAAAGTGATCCATAATTAGGTTCAGTCCATTTCATTACTTTGCTTTCCTGTTTAGGCATTATTTACACAAACGTAATTAAATAAATGCATAATGTAATGTTTTTCTGTCATCGTTTACCAACTTTGTTTTAGAAATGTCATTAGGAAGGTTAAAGCAAAGCTTTAACTTCTGTATTGACATCAGTGTCATACGAAGCCAATAGAAAATTTAATATTGCCATTAGTGCCAAAAAATGCCAATGGAAAGTCTGATATTGACATCATTGCCTTTTGGTTTCTACAGAAATATCGCATTATCTGGCATGTCGCAGTCCTATTCAAAATTCACCCGCCGAAACTTCATTACCTCCTGTCTCCAAGTGATCTGAAATTATCTGTGAATCGTAGACATGCACCAGCTCTTTCGAGGAATCCTCTACCTACACTACAAGTCTACATGGTGTCGTCTCCTGAAGATAACTACGTTCACATTTAATTCCTTGAGAATCTCAATTTTCACACGATCTGCGTATTCTACAAGTTAATTTCTACTGAAGACACGATAATTAGAAATATCGGCAGTGCAAGTCTAAACCCTTAATACTGGTACAGTTCAATGCTAGTAAATGTAAGGTAAAAGTCACTATCATGCCATTAAGGTATAGAAGGTGAGAAGATGTATAGCTCTATCCATTTTTAAACTCAATGCTACATTGGGGGTGGGTGCTTAAAGCTACACTCCGTCCGCTTGAGCCCGTGAAAGATCTTCTGTTATTATTGCGCAGAAGGCTGGGTGAGTTCCAGAATCTGTCTGCGCGGGTTTGGAGAAGATAATTTCTTGCCCCCACCGGTACTGAAACCCCGGACCATCCAGCCCGTAGCGGGAGCTATACCGTCTACAGGTACATACTAAATGAATACGGCCCTTGTTACATCTAACATATTCTTAAGTTGAGTGATGCCAACATCCACATTTAACGTTACTTTCCTGGAGACCTACAATTTCCCGTCTATTCTTTAGACAATATAACTTTCACGGAGGCAGAATGGCAGCTCCCGATTAAACACATTTTAACTTAATCTAGACATTAAATGCGGGCCATAATATTCTATTAGAATTGTCACAAATCTTTGACTGCTTGTATAATCGAATCTGAACATGCAATGCTTGTTGCAGAGACTGTTAGAATTATCATAAATAATTGACCGCTTGGAGAATCGGAAGCTCAGGACACAGAATGTAGGGGTTGCGTATTTCATGAGCATCAGTGTATTAATTTCAGTGCTGCATATACCAGCAGGTCTAATTAGGGTGGTGCTGAAGATCGTCAGAGTGATTGTTATTGATTGCGTATCAGAGGGGACGGATAGTCGTAATTGGCAGTTACAAATGTCGGCAATAGGCGAGAACGGATTCACAAAAATGAGACAGAAAGCTGCAGACAGGTTTTGGGCAAACATGGAGATTTGGATTTGAACTCTGATGCTGACATCGCTAGGGATCTCATGTTGACAGGGATCATCTGTTGGTTCTGATTTTGTTAGTGATATCATGTTGACAGAGGGAAGGCTGATGATAGCCGCCCCTTGTTGACAGAGAGAAGTTGTCTCGTGTTGACAGAGGAAAGGCTGATGACATCGGTCTCTTGTTGCCAGAAGGAAGACTGATGATAGCGGTCTCATTTTGACAGGTGTAAAATTGATGATAACTCTCTTTTGTTGACAGCGGGAAGGCTGATGAGACTGATTTTATTAGGGGTGCCATGCTGGAAGATGCACTGCTCGTAATAGCCGTGTCGTGTTGACAGAGGGAAGGCCGATGACAACGGTCTCATATTGACATACGGAAGACTTATGATGGCCGCTTCAAGTTGAGAAATGGAAGAATGATATGATAGCTGTTTCATGTCGACGGAGGGAAGGCTGATGAGACTGATTTTATTAGCGGTATCATGTTGGGAGATGGAAGGCTCATGATAGCCGTCTCGTTTTGGCAGAGGGAAGGCTGATGATAGAGGTCTTATATTGACATAGGGGAGACTGATGTTAGCGGTCTTATGTTGACAGAGGGAAGACTGATGTGACTAATTTTATTAGCTGTCCCATGTTGACAGTAGGAATGCTATGGTCATTCTATAGGACTGCAAGAAACTGAACGAAAAATTAAAGTTATCTCCAAATCTAAATTAATATTATTCCTCAATCTAATCCCGGTCTTCAGGTTGGTGCTTGGCGGCGGCTTTCAATCTTAAGTATTGTTTATATTTCGTATCTCACTGATGCTAGATAACTTAGTTGCTCTTATTTTCTTTGATTCGATTACTCTAATAATATTAGGCAGATACTTCACTTTTTTAAGATCTTTATTTTGCAATTTTCATCACCCTCCCTATATGCAATATCTTGGGGACCCAAATATTTCATATTCATATAAAGTCAATCCATAACCACAAAATGCACTCAATTACACTAGTGTACAGGTATTTGTATTGTGATATTTTCACCTACATGTTTCGGCCGGTAATACGGCCATCTTAAGGGTAACATTTTTGTTACAAGAATACAGTGTGATCGGATCTGTCAAATTACTCCACAGTATTGAAATCCCTTATGATTATTAGTGAAAATTGTCTGTAGGATGATACACGTAGTTTGAAATGATGTAATATTGAATAAGATATAGATTATGTCAAAAGTTAAAAATTATATAAAGTTTTGGAGTGGTTTGTACAATCGGTAAGTTTAGTGGGTTTTAATCCTTTAATAAAAATAACATTATACTTGTATATATAAGATTATGCTAATATGTTACTAGTTACTAAATTACTGATGCTGAGAAAGATAAAATGGTAGCAGATGGTGACGTACGTAGCAGAGTACGTGATGCTTGTGTGGCCGGTGCACTGTCCGACTGGAGTGGAGTCTATGGGAGGGGGTTTGTGGTAAGTAGTTATGTGTCTGCGTGGCGCTGCTGTGCGTTGTAGCTTAATGCAAGAATTCAAAAATTTGATTGGAATTGATATAGATAAAATGTTATTTTTATTACAGGACAAAACCCCACCACACTTACCGATTGTACATATCGCTCCAAAACGTTATGTAATCTTACCTTTTGAAATTTTTAATCTCTATTTTATTCTGTTTTATATCATTTTATACTATCTTCGTATAGAAAATTCCAACCTATAGTCATAAGCATTTAAATACTGTAGAGTAATTTGACACTTTTGATTAAACTGTATTTTTGTAACAGAAATGTTACCCTGAAGATGGCCGGATCACCGGCCGAAACATGTAGATGAAAATATTACAATAAAAATACACCAGTGTAATTAAGTGCATTTTGTTGGTTCTTGATACACAACATACAAAGGACGGAATACGGAACGTGTTAAAACTCCGTATTCACTGTAACAGCGACCCAAATATTCTACATAGGTTTTAAGAAAACGTGGGATCTCACGTTTTTCGTGTAAATAACGTGTTCTGTTTGTGCGATTATTTTTTGTTTTAAAGCTTTAGTGACAGGAGAGATTGGATAGCCTACGGTATGGAAGGCATTAACGACTTGTGCAGCAGATGAAGAATTACAGCTTGTTAAGCCGTCGTAATACATGATCCAGTATTATTGCCTAAGACAGCCGTTCATTTGCTGTTGCAATAGATGTCTATTTTGCTTGTCAAACGATATGAGAAAATGCATTCCTTCGGCCACTGCCAGGCAGATCGTAGCAAGGTCCTCACTTCTTGAAAATGTGTAGGGACTGATGGCATTTGGGAATTCTATTGCGACACTATAAATGCCGAAGTCTCCAATACAGAACCGCAAAGCATTTAACACCGCAAAGAAAGAGAACGTAAAAGTCAGAATTTTAAACCAAGTTAATCTGCATTTTTGATGTGGGAGAAATTATCTGCTTAGGGTTTCGTATGAAAACTAAAGAGTCTGCCTTAATTATGCCTTCCAGTACCAGAGACGTTGTGCTTGGTGTTTGTCGAATTCGATCAAAGTATTGCCGGACAATTTCATTTTGCTTCATGACAGAGTCCTTCCTGGTACCATTTATTTTGAATCTATTCTCTGACAAACGAAATAAGTGCTGGAAACATTCACAGAACTAACTGAAAATTTTCCCTGTGATGCATATATGTTTCAGAAATTAGGTCTCATTTTGGGTTGCAGATGGACTCTGATTTTCAGAACATGACTTACAAAAATGCTGACAGAAGTGAAAGAAGCGTTAACGTGCGTGTAATTAGCCAACAGGTGAGTACTATGAGGGCGGACATTGTCACGAAAGTTCAGTGACATCTTTTTTGGAGAACCAGTTCGTTTGTTTAATTGTATGGCCACCAATTCCAGTAATACGAAAGTGAACATTGTCGCGAAATCGAGATAAGAATACAGGAAACAATAGCCTGCCTCTACAAAGAACTACGCACCCCACAATTCAAGAACTAAAATAAAAACGTCTGGGTAAAATACGTAATTACATAGCTACGATACTACGCACCTATAACATATGTAATTTATTGTATGTTTTTCACAAATACTGAAGTTTGCACTTGAAACTCCTTAGTACGACGGTTTTTACTACTTAATTTGCATGTTAGGTTTATAAGAAGTTCACACTTTACGTAACCCCTTAGTATGTTTAGTTAATCGCAAGCTAGGACCATAAGATGAATACCTATGCATTGTACACGATGAACTACGCATCAATGTAAATGTTGACAACTTTTACTAATCCCACAATTTATGATGTAAAACAAGATCTCGTCCCCCTTCCAAAATTACCACACTTATTTTATAGTCACTTAATAAATTCTTTGGACAACCTGAAGATGGCCTACATACAGGGCCTAAACATGTAGTTGTATCTTATGTATTGCTACTAATTTAATATGGTTGTGTTCATGACTGCATGTATATATAGATATCTACACGCTACAGCTTTGTATTTTCGTCGCGGAAGTTCAGTGACACCTCTCTGGATAAGCAGTGCAGATTTTCGTCTGGCCTCCGACTCCAGTAACATGACGGGTAAACATTTTCACTGAAGTTCAGTGGCATCCTTTTTGGAAAACCCGTCCGGTTTTTTAATTGTATGGCTTCCGATTCCAGTAAAATGAAAGTGGGCATGGTCGCGAAAATTCAGTAATATCTTTTTTTGGAGAACCAGTCCTTTTATTGCTTTGGCCTTCTATTTCAGTAATTTTAAAGTGATCGTTGTCAGAGAAGTTTGGTGACATCTTGTAAAGAACTAGTCTGGTTATTTGTCTGACCTCGCATTCCACTAATATGAAGGTGAATATTGTCACGGAAGGTTAGTGATATCTCTTTTTAGAGAACCAGTCCGGTTATTTAATTGTCTGTCCTCCTATTCCAGTAACTTGTAATCACAGAGCTGTTCATAAATTATAGCAATCGATGCATACTTAATGTCTCAACGATTGCTTCCAGACGTGGTTACGTAGCTTAAAGGCGGAATAGGGTAGTGCTGTAAAATTCATGCAGTTAAGTGGTACGTCAGACATCGTCATAGGCTTAGATGATGTTTACGTGGCTGAACATTGGGATCCTACTAAAGCGAAATTACTGAATAAAGGTGAATAGGAAAGGAAAAAAATTATAGGATGTAAGAAACAAGGAAACGTCTGGGTAAAATACAGAATTAACAAAGTTTTTAAATTTGTGATTTTCTTCAGATAATTTTAGAGTAATGCAATAAGGCAAATTGAGATGTCGTCAGTATGGAGAATGTTAGTATTTAAGTTACGAGTAGATGACTGAGGGCTGAAAGTGTTTTTAGGACTAAAGTGGGTTACATTAGGGTCTAGCGGAGGAGTGTTTCCACTGCGGCAAACTCAGGATTTAATGAAAGCTAAGAAAATTTTGACCAGCTGAGTCATTAGAATATTTGAAGCTAGAGCACGTAAACTTGCTGTTCTAAAGGAGTTGCTTCATTGGATGTTTACTGTTTCTGTTACTTATTCTTTTGGAAATTACTCATTGCACTGAGTATTCCTCATGCAGCCCTCGCAATATTAAACTCAAAATTTTCGCAGAATCATAATTCTCCAAATATCTTAAAAGTTTTCATAAAATCAGCCCTTCAAGTCCACAATTCAATCCACATACCTAACTTCCTCCTTCTGCAACATACTTTAACACCCTACTTTTCACCACCTACACCTTTCTCATTTCCCACTCTTTAATTTACAACTTTTAATGCCACGCGTATTAATACATCCTAGTGGAAACGTCATCTGAATATATTGACAGTGGGTGTGACCACATCCATTCTTTTTCTAGATCGAACGGTCGATATTTCCGGCTCTGGGAATTACAAATGAAATGAAATGCTTCTGCCAGTAACTACCGAAATGCAAATAATGCAAATATATTAGTCTGCAGTCACGCATCTGAACTTACAATCTGGATTGTGGATCACGAAATACCATAAACCCGAAAGCGCAGGTCGTAGTCCTGTACGGTATCAGACACAGACAGTACTTTTGATCTTAGTTTCCATGTTGACAACGATTACTGCGTTTCTCTGTAATGTTTATCAGTACAGTGCTTTTTTGTCTTATTTTCTTATTAGACGGTCATATTTTAGGAAGTTTCAAAATGTCTGCATGTTGGCCAGAAATATTGCCATATTCGCTTTAGTCACGTCTCTCTAGTTCTGGATCGAAGGGACATATTAGATAATACAAAGTTATTTTGGTCTTGTATTGTTTTTGGTTTGGAAGTACCGATGAGTGGGAGTACTGAGGGGAGAATCTGTTCCTACTAGAGAGAAACAGAGAGAGAGAGAGAGAGAGAGAGAGAGAGAGAGAGACAAACAGAAAAAAAGGCGATTTGTTCTTTTTGGGTAATTCCCCGGCGTCTGAGTTCTAATTGCCGAAGTTTCGGAACTCACTGTTGGTTCCATCTTCATAGGCAGGTGAATGAAGTATGTCAGTCGATGGATTGTGTGGGGTATTTATACCTGATCGA
>Ga0123357_10010920_pt1 | contig 11595 bp, 12 predicted proteins | sample TergutEmb28metaG_FD_89873 | JGI IMG/M metagenome (GOLD analysis project Ga0123357, IMG submission 89873) | Embiratermes neotenicus P4 segment gut microbial communities from Petit-Saut dam, French Guiana - Emb289 P4 | ecosystem: Host-associated > Arthropoda: Insects > Digestive system > Gut ...
AAATCTTTAAAATATAAATTTTAATTTGTGTAAATGCTTTGAGTTTGTGGGACAAGTTTGATAGGACAGAGCAGTAAACTAAAGGAAAACCATAGTGTTTGGTATCACTGGCGGTTGGTCGAGGAAGCCTTATGATTCAGGTCTGCGGGCGGGGGACGACGCTTTGTCGTCCGACTAGAATGCGTGATGTCGAGAGGAAAGTTTTGAATAGTGACGAATATTATTCAAGAATTATTAGTTCTTTATTCTTTCCTATCACTACATAGTACTTTCACAATATCTACGTCGCACGAAGACAAAGAAGTTTTCTCAGGTTATCAGACACGTTGATGCGGATCGAAACTTAAACTTCACCTCAAGCCGGGTGGCCGCTTGTCGTCGTCCACGTGTAGGTCTACTGTCACTTATAGGGTCATTATCACTGACCTGTGCAAGTTATGGTGATGGTGAGCTCTTCACTCCACCCACTACAAACCTATTGGCTAATTATTGGGTTAATAGTTATCCTACTGGGTACAGGACACAGGGGACTTTATTGCATCATATCATACGTCTTTTACGGGACATTCACTTCTAAAGTAACAGAGGCACCGTTGGAAAGGAATAGAGTATTTGTGATGTGTTAATTATAGAAACTCGATAATAATAATGGCTGTACGAAAATTTCTATAAATATAAGTATGCAGTTGAGTTAAAAGTAACTAGCAATACGAAAGCTACGGCATACTGGAAATGAAAAGGATTTATACTTACGCGGCACCAAGTTAACTTCAGGCACCAAGCGTTTACTTTAAACATGTTAACCGAGTGCACACGCTTGACATAAGAACTCTGTCATTGCTGGAACACCGTCTGTACCGTAAAATATCATAATACAAGCCAGGTTCCCATTTTACAGTCGTAACATAAAAGCGCCGGGTTGGTGTGTGCTTGAAGTCTTGTCAAGTCAGTGGGGGAAACGAGGATGCATTCAATTGAACACGTCTGATTACCAGCTGCTTTTAACTGCAGATTCGGTGCACTCATCCCTCGCTTTCGCGGGTTCGAACTGCGCAGTTTCACAAATTCGCTGGGTCTCCCCAAAAGTAAAAAATAGTGACCAGGACCTTTCAGTGGATAGGTGTTTCAGAATTTTTCGAAAAATGAAACAGTTCTTTGAGCCGTACCGCATGATGTGCAAGGAGTTAAAGACAAGAAGAAACAGCTGCCATCACAAAGTTTCTTCAAAGAAATGAAAGATATTAAAAGTACTAAAACATACTTAGGGATATTCGATTTTCATCTTGGGTTTTGGAACCTAATGTCCGCGAAAAACGAGGGATGACTCTGCTTTGGATTCCTAGTTAATGAACCGTTCTGACTGACTTATTTATCAGTTTTTATACTTTACAGAACACAATGGATATTAGACTACCAGGATATGGTGTATCTGGCTGCAGCACAAGTTTGGTGGACAGCAGAAGTGGAAAATGTCTTTGAGAAAGTAAAGCAGGTAAAATTATTCCTTGCTCTCGAACTGAATAACGTATGAATAAGGCAGACAACTTCAATAAATGCCTTGGTTACCATGGTGACCGTGGGATTCAGTCGCCACTGAAGACAACCAACCGTCTGGATCTCCTGTTTTTCTGCAGGGTAACAAAACCAATGTACTCCCAAGCAGCAGTGGAGGAATAACCATAGTACTGCACTTATTATCACAGGTTTTACTTTCGTATTGTGCGTAAGGTTCAGTTATGCCAACATGTTTTTAGTTGTTACGTGATTTTATAATTACTTTTGTTCCATTACTGGAATTTCAGGGCACAAAGAAAGCTATGAAAGAATACCTAGAACTTGTGAACAAACAAGTGGACGAATTAGTGGCCAGGGTTCGCTCGCATTTAAGCAAGAACGACCGCAGGAAGTTTAGCACTGTGCTTGTGATCGATGTTCATGCTAGAGATGTTATCGAGGTCTTCGTCAGAGAGAGGTCAGTGGCTCATAGTTTAAGCGTAAGTTATTGTAAGACAGATTTACTTACGTTAGTTGTGTATATCAGGAAACACTCCAACCGTTTCTCTTGTTACAGCATTTTGAATGGTAAGGAATTCGAATGGGAAATGCAAATGAAGTATTATTGGTGGAAACCAGCTGACAACCTAGTGGTAAGGCAGTGCACAGGTACGTTTCGTAAGTTATTAAGTTACGTAATGCTCGGGATTTCAGGGTTCCGCCGAGTAGTAGATGAGAATTTCACTCTTCTGGGATGTTACGTAACGAATCACCCCAGAAGAGCGCGGATCGTACCAAATATAGTTCAGCAAATTCTGTATTGTGGTTCTCATTTACATATTAATCAAATGGGATAAGAGCTTATCTGAGAATTTCGAGATACTTGCTAATCGCTTTAACAGCATTTGTTGTCCGCTTCTTTTGATCGGGAAGATCATGTCACATGTCGGATCTTTTGCTAAATCTGTCCCTTATTCGCGGGAATAAGGTTCTTGTTTGTTGGAGGAGACCTTCGCTGCTGAAGGATGTAGCGCGGAGTAGGTTGGTCGTTGGTATCATCTACTGCTTACGTCTGCCAACATCCTGGAAGAGTTTAGGACCTCAACTACACGACGACGTGAATATGCGAGGCTTATTCAGAACGTAAGTGCCGTTCCGCTGTAAAAAAATCGCTTAGGGTTTCGTATAAAATTTTATTGTTATCAGATTCTACATTCTTCAAACTACTTTTCCACATATTCGCCGTTATTGAGGAACTTATCTTAGCGGGGCACAAGTTTTTGTATACCCTCCTCATAGAATGCGGCCGCCTGCCACCCAAATGACTATTAACAATGTCATAGAGTAGAGTCCTTGAAATCTGAGGAAAGTGCAGGGACAGATCAGAAATTGTGAAACATCTGTCGTCACGCTCTCTTTCGTTGACCTTACGCACCAAATCATCATTCACCAAAGATGGACGCCCACTTCGCGCCTCATCGTGCACGTTCTCTCGTCCGAACCCATTTCCTAACAATGCCATCACTCATCGCATTGTCGCCATACACTTGACAGATCTGGCGATGAATCTCATTTGGTAGCACATTCCTAGCGTTCAAAAAACGAATTACAGACCGTATTTCATAGTCGACGGCCCCTTCGATTGTCTTAAACATGTTTAACGCACAGGAACAAACATAAACATAATAAGAATTTCACGAAATGGGGCCTATTGCTTCTCAATTGATAGAGGAAGTCTCTGCACATGCGCAAAGTGACAGTCTCGAGGATGCGCGAGAGATATGCGCAGACGGTACTTACTTTCCGAAAAACCTACGTACTTGAGTGAGTTATAGTGCAGGTCGGCACGTGAATTCGAAGTGCACATAGCAGTGGACCGAGACACAGCATGGGACGTCAAAAGACAACAAACAGACCTGACTGGATTCCAGTAGACTGGTGGTATTGTCAGGTACCTAGTTAGAGTCGTGTCAATAAACGGCCCGGTGATATTCCCGAATTCTAAAAATATGCCCCCGATTTGACGTGTAGCAATCACCATGCAGCGAAGCACATGTAATATGAAGTGGAAACTTACGGTTATAAAAATATATTATTTAATGGGTCCCGAATTTATAGAACGAAAACTAGTGTTAAATTATTTTGATTGTAGATATCCCGTTGTGTTGTATAACGATATAGTAATTTATTCAGTCAAAACACAACATATATTAGTAATCAACACTATACACTATAAACATCGGCCAACAGAATTTTAACGTTATTTTAAATGTCAAAATGACCTGTTAACAGTATGGGATCCCATAGTGTGCGCACTCGCTGAATGTACTTTGTTTTAGGAATTGGCCTGAAGATGGTTCAGTGAAGCGAAACATGTCAGTTTGTTTCCTACAATCGTAAAAAGAGGCTTTTAGTGTTGATTACTAATATAAGAGGGTGAGTCAAATGAAAACCTTAAATATGTTTTATATCGCAATTTATTGAACACGTAAGGTACACAATGACTTCATTTTTCTATGTAGTACACGTATCTTACTGCCACCTGTCGGCCAGTCTTCAAAACATGAGTATGATTGTTCAAACTTGCAAGATAATCGAGCTGTTTAAATATACAATGATGTGTCAGTCAAACACAACAAAACTTTATTATGTTTATTATTGTACTAGGGCAACATGTTTCGATTCTTATAGAATCATCTTCAGGCGCTTATAAGATATAGATCCTTACTTAGCAAGGTTTAAAATGCGCTGTGGGATCCCAAACACATGTAAGCGTTTGGGATCCCACAGCGCTTTTTCTTAGAAGGGCCTGAAAATGATTCTATAAGAATCGAAACATGTCGCACTGGTACAATAATAAAGTTTTGTTTTGTTTGACTGACATATCATTGTATATTTATATATGTGTTGAATACTTCGGGATGGCAAACATTAAATAATCGAGCCATGGTTCGCATTTTGATCGCACTTTTAAGGTTTCCATTTGACTCTCCCTCTTATATTGTGTTTTTAATGAATAAATTACTTTATACTGTTTAATTACTTTAAGCCTAATAAATTGTAACTTTCTTTTTGTGAGGAAAAAAGGAAAAATAAAATAACAGAAGACCTTCTGAGGATTGGAGCCACTTGGGACATTACACCGCTGTGACGGTATAAAATATTGTAGAAAAGGTTTTATTAAAATTTTTGTTTTTTAAAACTAATTTGTCCTTTTCTCTGCTATGAGGAGTGGAAAAAGACGTCGGCAGGATATATTCTGAATAACTTAATAGACTGTTGAAAAGATTAAGAGAAAAGGAGTTAAGAAAGAAAGGAAACAATGTTGAATACCCAAAAGACACACATACCGTTGGTTGCATATGTTGACATGTGCACAAAGCAATATTCCCTCTCTCTTCACTGTATAATGCTAATTGTTTGTCGTAAAAGAATATAATATTTTGATGTAGTTGTATGGTGAGGTAAATTCAGTCAAAAACACAACTATAAATATATGGCTAAATGATGGTGTTTATTAGCAATAGAAAAACTACATGTTTCGGCCTATAGCGGCCATCTTAAGGTTTTGACAACTTTCTTGCTAAAAGAGTTCTATATAATATGCCTAAACTGCGTGGTGATGTTGAGATCTCAACATCAATAACTACATGTTTCGGCCTATAGCGGCCATCTTCAGGTTTTTACAACTTTCTTGCTAAAAGAGTTCTATATAATATGCCTAAACCGCGTGGTGATGTTGAGATCTCAACATCACCACGCGCTTTAGGCATATTATATAGAACTCTTTTAGCAAGAAAGTCATCGAAACTGAAGATGGCCGCTATAGGCCGAAATATGTAGTTTTTCTATTGCTAATAAACACCATCATTTAGCCATATATTTATAGTTGTGTTTTTGACTGAATTTACTTCACCATATAGTTTAAACACACAACGGGGATGGCACACCTCAGAATTTTGATGTAGTTCATAATATTCCGCCCCTCATAACCTGGCTGTTGACGAAGATATTAGAATTTTCCTTTCGTAATTTTGCTAACCAAGCTTTCTTTTTTTCTGAACAGTTACCTGTCGTAACGGAAAATGTTCAGATCTCGTGAATTCCCTTTATAGACAGGCCTTACTCTCTTATGTTTGCGTAAGAATTGAATTCATGCATGTTTTACAGGCAGTTTCGACTACGGCTATGAGTACATGGGATTGAATGGCAGATTGGTCGTCACTCCACTAACAGAGAGAGTATATCTTACTGTCACACAAGCGCTCTCTATGCAGCTGGGAGGTGTTCTTACAGGTAATCGCTGCAAATTTTAAAGATATAGATTGCTGGTATGAAATGTAACGTGATTAAATGCCTGTAATGCTTCCGGTGGCCGCTCGGTCTAAGGTGTAAGTCTGCGGCCGCTTTCTTGCTGGGATTGTGGGTTCGAATCCCACCATGGACATGGAATTCTGTCTCTTGTGAATGCTGAGTGTTGTCAGGTAGAGGTCTCTGCGAATGGCGGATCCCTGGCCCACAGGGGTCCAACCGAGTTTGGTGTGTGTGAGTACGATCTCGAAACTTAAACAATGAGACCTAGGCCCACTAGGGACGTCGAGCCCTGAAAAAAAAATGCTTGCCACAGTTCATTTCGGAATCCTTACATCCTTACATTTTATACCAAATATGCCTTTGGATAGGAACTGGGGCATCCTGGGATCAAATTTCAGCTGGCCAACTAACTATCCAGTTTGGTGTTTCTTATGGTTTTCTTCAGTCCGCCAAGGAAAAGTCTTGATAATACTTCATGTTAGGCCAGGACGCCACAACTCTTCTGTTTATGTCTTCTATAATGCATTGTCACTAACATTCTACCATTTGTCGCTATATGTGAGCAGTGACAGAACCATGAATTAAACCATAAATGATATCCTTCCAACTATTACAGTCTGTATGGATCAGTAGATTGAAGCAAGGAAGACTATAATAGCATCTAGTCTAAATATTCTACTTATGGTACCTGCTATTCCTAATCATACTCCAGAGATAACTGTAAAGTTCCAGTTTGAATGGGTGGTTCAAAATACGTGCACGAAATGTTTCCTCCCACTCCAAGGGAAGAACTTAAATTCAGCGTTCCTCAGGAGGGGGTGTTGAGGAGAATATTTGGGTCTAAGATAGGGGAGATGACAAGGATGTAGATACAAGTGCACTCGATATGCTTCGTATTTTGCACAAGATATAAGTAGGGCGTTAAATGCAGGGGGGATTGACATGGGCAGAGTACGTAACACGCACAGGGTAGACGAGAAATGTCACAACACTCTAATATATACATGGGAAAGAACGAAAAGAGTGGAAATATCCTAACGTCAGTGGATGAATAATATTAAATATAATGTGAATAAATAAGCATGCAATAGGGTCGACTATCACGTGACAGTGTCGTGTGACGGTCTTGTGTGGACACGGTAATGAATTTTCTGCTTCCATACAGGCGCCGAATTAGCTGCTGGGTTGAGCAAATAGTTGCCTTGCTTCGTTGATTTAAATAGTTACTTTAATTAGTGTGATAGGCATGGAGGGTAAGAGAATGTGTGGCCCGATCCTGTTTTAGGAACACTTAGCTTCTTTAGTGAGCAGTTTCCCACACCTTTCCATGCAGCATTCCTACATGATATTGTGGAGCATGTCTGCCGTTCGAATCTCGAAACTTGAGCAGGCTGTCCTGAATAAAATTTTCGTCATGTAAGAAGACAAATATCGGCATATCGTTGTTCATACACTTCCTATCACATACAGTACTGAATGGTAACAGACATGGCAGTAGCGCGTATTCATAAACCCTTACATTGGTGTTACACTTGGACCGTTAGTATTATGGGGGCAAAACAGCGCGCCTTGCGATTTTTATTGGGGTAAAGCTGCGTACTCATTATTCTTTTCATTACACGATATCTTTATACTACTTTGTTTATATAGGGGTAAACCTCCATATTCTTTACTATTTTGTGGGGCTATCCTGTCTAATTTTTCCTACTTTATAGAGGCAAGCCTGTATACTCATTACTATTTTGTGAGGGCAATTCTGTAGCCTTACTAATGTTGTATGAGGCAATTTCGTGTACGTTTTGCTGTTTTATGGGGTAAACTTTTGTATTCATCGCTATTTTATGGGGTCATCCCTTATGCTTATTGCCATTTTTGTGGGATGAACCTCTAACTCATTACTTTTTATGGGGTGATCCCTTATACTTACTATTGTATAGGGGAAACCCGTATATTCATTACTGTACCTGTATAAACATAACTCAATAAGATTAAGCCCAATACTCTATTAGACTCGTTACGTTATATGCAGGACTCGTGTACGCTAATTCTTCTTCTCATGACGTACGCGTGAAGCACTAATTCCTCTTTTGTCTTTGCTCTTTTCGCAGGTCCAGCAGGTACTGGAAAGACCGCAACTGTGAAAGACCTAGCCAAAGCCCTCGGCCTGCTGTGTGTGGTGACGAACTGCAGTGACGGTATGGACTGCAAGGCACTCGGCAAGATATTGTGTGGACTTTGCCAGTGTGGCGCCTGGGGGTGTTTCGACGAATTTCATCGTCTCGACGCCTCCGCCCTCTCTGTCCTCTCAACACAGCTACAGGCAATTCGCAGCGCTCTGCTACACAGGTTGAAACGATTCAATGTAAGGATTTAAAAATGAAATGGCGGATTGTAAGCCAGCCTATTCATTTTAATTACTTAGCCTAAACAGTGTGTAATAACCGAAACAAATACAAACATGAAAGACATCTTTTGAACCGCGCTTTGTAGGAAAAATATCTCATTAATGCACTTTGTTTCAATCACTTAATTTCATTCTGCATATGCCATATCTTCCAGTTTGAAGGCCAAGAAATAGCCCTGGATGCAAAGGTGGGAGTATTTGCGACGATGATCCCAGAGTACGCGGGTCGAACAGAGCTGCTGGCCTCGGTGAAAGCACTGTTCCGTCCCGTGGTGTGCATTGTGCCCGATCTGGAAATTATAGTCTTCACGATGCTTTTATGTGAAGGCTTCTTGCAGGCCAAGGTAAGCACAGCATATACAGTACATGTTTCTCCATTCCATTGTACGGTACAACGACGTACATCAGTAACGTTTGTTGTTTCACACAGAGTCTGTTGTAGTATCCAGTTCTGAACTGAGTAATCCAGATTTCTCTGATTTTTGTCAAACAAATGTAACGTATGAGCTACAACTGTGTAATTATAAAAAAGTTGTGAATATTTCACTTTAATATCCAATTTAAAACCGAAATATATCACAGCTCAATGCGATACCTGTATTCCTGGAGAAAGCCGCACAAATAAAAGACGCGTCAATAGATTCTTGTATTTCCTTAGGGCCTCATGTTACAAATGCTCGTGGTTGGTAAATGGTAAAGAGCAAACTTGGTAATTGTCAATTTTTGATTACTGGAAAATGAAATGAGCGTGCAGAAACATACGAGAATTATGTTTGAATGCCCAGATATGAGATCAGTAAACAGTAAAGGTTTGTGTGTGTAGGTTTACTGTCACAAAGATACTGAACTAAAATGAACCTGGACTGACATAAGGCCTTTGTACATTGTTGGAGGATTTCGTAAGAAAAGGCTCCCACTCTTACTTTGGCAAAGTCTTTGGGCGAGTGTAGCGTGATTTAGAAGTTCTGTGAATTCATCCCATTTCCTTGCAATAGCAGTTTAATATAGGCGACGGACTCTTTCTTCCACACAATTTTCAGTTCTTCATTCACAGCCCCCCCCCCCCTAAAATTTAAAGCCACATCATCAGTTTATTTAGAAAAGCGTCATTGGATACAGTAAGAGTCAATGAAACTTTGCCGTATATAATATCATATTTACCTATTGGCAATGGAGAAGTGGGAAAATGCAGTTCAAATAATATTGCTGTCATGTTGCTGTAGGTTTTAGCAAAGAAGCTGGTTGCTTTGTGCAAGTTAGCACAGGAGCAGCTGTCACAACAAAACCATTATGATTTTGGTCTTCGAGCACTGAAGGCTGTGCTGGTGAAGGCTGGAGAACTGAAGAGAGGCTCACCAGAACTTCCAGAGAATGTCATATTGATGTGGGCTGTCAGGTAATTATGTTCGCTAGGAAGGTAGAGGCCAGTTTAAATGTGATGGCACACGCGCAGAAACCAGATTTCGTCTTTCGGCGAAACGGACGAGTCCATTTAAATGGGCGGGGGTGTCACTTCAGTCGACTACTGGCAGCCGAAGTGTGCGCATCAGCGGTAGTAATGCTGGATACACCATGTTCCGAGGTAGTTTGAAGAATACTGGTTACCCACTCCATTCGCCAGTTTCGCCTTCACTTCCCCACCCGTGCGTCACCGTGTGCCGTCACATTTCGACTGGAGTCTAAAGAATACCGTCCAGTAACCCTGTGATATTTATAGGCCATGCCATATTGTGACGTTAAAATGAAACATGCGAGGTTTGAAGTTCCAACAGCGGTGTTGGTGGGTTGATGACACGAGACTTTTGGGGTATGACGCCATTCCGGATGGGAAATAGTTGGCGACTGCTTGACCCTGGAGATGACGGCAGTATTATCCTTGGAAACGCCCTACTTGTTCAGCAGCCGACACGGCTTAATATCCCAGAAGAAATGAATCTTAAAATTCGTAGTGTGCTTTTGCAGTAGATGTCCCAACAATGTAGATTCTTAGGTTATCCCAGATTAGCTGATTATTTATTTAGCATCAGCATCGACAAATTAAGAGTCATGGATATCCCAGAGTGCCCTTCATTAGCCCTTGTTATCTCTAATTGGTTTCTTTTTGCCCATTCTTAAACTTTCCTTCGACTGCTTCTAATTTTCCTTAAATAACTACTCTATATACTGAAAACCTGCAAAAGAAACAGGCCTACATAACAGCCTTGTACTTGGGGGTAAAGTATATGAAATGCTGTAATGAAAGACATGTTTTTTTATTCTCATTTTCTGCCTTACTAAAAAAAGTGCGAAGTTTTAAATTTTCAGTTATAAGACCCGCGTAATATCATTTCAGTGTTAAGTCTTACAAGTTTATAATTCTGAGGCATGTAAGGACGTCAACGTCTCTCACACCATCTTTATAAAAATGCTGTGATGTTATGGAAAAAAAAGATATTATTCACCAAACGTCATTTTTCGACCTGGAAGAAGTAATTTTAGATGCTGATGTAGCAGTGTTGTTTGTCAGTGTGAAGAATATTGTCTTCGTGAGTGTGAGGCCATGTTATCTCGCAGCTATTTGTCAGCGTCCTCCGAAACGTGTGGGCCGGGATAGCTCAGTCGGTATAGTGACTTGCTACGGGATGGAGGTTCAGGGATCGAATCCCGGTGGGGTCGATATTTTCCGAACCCGTCCAGAATGGCCCTGGGGCCCATCCAGCCTCCTATACAATAGGTACCGGGTCTTTCTCAGGAGTAAAGGCGGCCAGAGCATGTCGTTGATCATCCACCCCATCTAGCACCGAGGTTAATAGAAGAGTAGCGCTATATCTCTACTCCCCTCTCGGCCTTCGTTGTCTATTCTAGGGAAAAACTTTACTTTTACCTTTGCCTTTACCTTTACCTTTAACTTTACCTTTACCTTTACCTTTAACTTTACCTTTAACTTTACCTTTACCTCCGAAACGTACGTAAACAGTTCTCAGACTGAACAGCGCCGAATCAGTAAATGTGAACGAATTGTGTTTTGGTGACATAACTCTGTTTTAAATAGATCCTTTTAGCAAAGAAGTTATGGCGATAAACTTCATCAGTTTGACGAGTATTTTACTTTGCCCATCTTTTAGGCGCTTTCAGAAAACTGCGAAAAGCGGCTATTAGCTTCGCCAATTCTCTCTGCCCTTCCGCATGGAACAACTCGTCTTCAACTAGACAGATTATCATGAAATTTAATATTTGAGTATTTTTTTCGTAATTCAGTTGAGAAAATTCAAATTCCATTAACCTTCTGGCGCCGGAATTATTTTTTAAATTTTAGCACATTCTGTATATTAAATTTGAATAAAACAGGAACCAAATATATTAGAATTATGAAACAAACTGCATCTTGCAGAGAAAAAAACGGA
>Ga0123357_10010921_pt1 | contig 11595 bp, 6 predicted proteins | sample TergutEmb28metaG_FD_89873 | JGI IMG/M metagenome (GOLD analysis project Ga0123357, IMG submission 89873) | Embiratermes neotenicus P4 segment gut microbial communities from Petit-Saut dam, French Guiana - Emb289 P4 | ecosystem: Host-associated > Arthropoda: Insects > Digestive system > Gut ...
GGTTCGATCCCAGCTGGTGTCAGTGGATTTTTCATTGACATAAAATCCTTCCGATCGCACTATGGCCCTGGGGTCGACTCAGCCTCTAACAGAAATGAGTACCAGGAGTATTTCCTGGGGGTACATGCGGCCGGTGCGTAAGGCTGACAACCTACCACCATCCTGTGCTGTTGTCACGAAACCTGGGAACCTTAACTTCCTGGAACCCTCTGGGCACATTGGGTCTGTAATGGGACTGCTTTACCTTTTTTAACTAAATAAGATGGGAAGGTATGGAGTGGATTCATTTGGCTCAGGATAGTGGACTGTGGTGGGCTTTTGTGAACATGGTAACAAACTTTCAGGTTCAATAAAATGTGGGAATATGTTAACTAGCTGAATAACTAGCTACTACCATAACAAGAAAAACTCAGCTCCATGAAGTCAGGTACTACAAAGCTCCTCAATATGGTGTTTCTCCAACCTGCTGTTACAAGAGTAGGCCTAACTACCAATGATTTGTAAACAGCTGTTCATAAGAATGCTCAAACAACTAAAGGTCATTTCCTATTATCTCTAAAGCATTTCCTACACAATGATATGTCTGTTGCAATTCCATTTGACTTCTTAACAGCTTATTCATTAAACTGAAGTGAGAAGTGAGTTTAGCCAGTAATGTACACAGTCTGTACAGCATACAGTTCAGTACAAACATATTCCACCCACATTATTTATATAATTTATCCTACCAAGTGTTCTGATTTATCTGGTCTTGATTTGTGTTACACTGCCTTTCCTTTTAATGAAAATACATGGTATCAATTACTCCTACCATTTCATCTTTTCTGTGTGTACGGAAACATCTCATGCACAAGTAAGGTAACTAGAAAGCTGGAAAAGGGCATGCCATGATAGGTTTCAAGGCCCTGCACTGGTCTAATCACCAACTCAATCAACTGTAAGTTCATGTATATGGATTTGAAATTCATATATGTGAGATACATAGGCAAAAACATAAACAGACCTAATGAGAGACACTACACATATGTAACAATATGAACAGAACTATACCAACTAACAATTTAGGTTAATGAAACTGAGGGGGAGGGAAGTGGTATATATTTTTAGGTTTGTTCACAACAACGCAAAGAGCAACGAGTAGCTATGTCATGTCAGTCTGTCCACCTGCCTGCATGCCGCTACTTGGCTCCCACTGAATGGATTTTCATGAAATTTAATAGATGAGGATTCTCAAAAAAGTCCAGAAAATTAAAGCTTTTTTTAAATATGACAAGAATAATGGGTACCTTACATGAACACTTACGTACATCTACGGTAATATCTCTGAATTCTAATTAGAATCGGGAATATTTCAGACAAAATTTGTAGAGAATCGCAACACACATTTTACGCTCAATCAATTTTTTTTACAAAAATTGTACTGTTAATGTAACAATGCGAAAAATATGGTACAGCCAGACAGGCCACAGATGACAATATAATGCTGCACAGAATACATGTGCATTGCATGCTGGTCAAATAAGGCAAGAATACAGATATGCACTCATTATATTTCATAATTATTGCTTTCACACGGAAACAACGGCTAACCCAACATGTCTCAATGTTACATTATATGCACACTGTCCACCTTGTGTAGTATTTACCACTGTTGTGCCACAAAGCAGTAGCTTTGTGTATTAACGACTGCCAAGAAATGAAACAATGTAGGATGTAGACCAAATTGCATATGTGATATCTAGCAACCAGACACAGAACTAGAAGATGCAAAGTGGTGGAATAAAAGATTTGATATATAATTTACCGTTATTTAAAATAAAACCTTCAGAAAATTACAACACCTACTGCCTACTATTCTTTTAATATACACGTTTGAAAAAAAAAATGATAAAAGTTTGGTTTGAGGCAGGAGTTCAGACCGCAACACGCCACAACTAAATATCTGCATGACAACGTTTAGCGCAAACATCTTAAATTTCACTCACATTTGTTCAGCAGTTTTGGAAAGGTTCAGTGGACAGATGGTTACGAACACCTTGCCTGTACGTGCTCATTCCTTGCACATAATGAATAATATTATGGCAATGTAACTGGAGAATGTCTATAAGGCATGTGAAAGACCTTTTAAAATATCCCCACATAATTAAACCTCAAAATGTTCGGCAGAGGGTGCTGCGACTGTGGATGTGGGTTGTGACACAATGTACTACTGCTGGTGGTTTTTTAATTCCTCTGGAACAGCAGAATCCACCTACAAGACTACGCAGCTTCAAAGCCAAACAGACCACAATTGGAGCTCCCCACAGATGATTTATCACTTTGATTAACTGCTCTATGTTCCATATTTCCCAGCCCTATGAAGGAGTCCTCTTGTCTATTAATTTTTTACAAACAATGGGGGATCATGGATGTATGAATTTAAACCCTGTACGTTTTTCAGACACCTATGGAATATGGAATATTTCTCATTATTACTTATGTCACTCATGAGCATGGGAGAAGAACTGTGGGTATGCCATATTCTTCCACCTAGTGAACGAAACTAACACTGTTGTAGCATTTACGAATGAAAGCAGTCTATGTAGGACACAGAGCATGTGAAAAAATTTGGACATTGAGATGGAGAAATCAAATATCAGGTAGACTTCTCACGCACAAAGAATGCTCGCCAAATTTAAGTAAATCAATGTATTGAAAAAGACAATTTCTGTTCAGATTCAAATATTATATAAAAATATATTCACTTATACTCCTGTGTACTGACACTCCAGCATGAAATACAACAGCAGCAAATTAACACATTTACACCAATTAGCACACCAACTAATGCACATATATAAAATTTTTTACATTAAAACATTTAAAATCGCTCCAACATGTTTCGATCCTAAGATCATCTTCAGGGATCTACGCTGTTCCTCGCTAAAGACACATTTTTAAAATACACTCACTGACTGATTTTCTTATATTAATTTAGTGCTGAGGCAGCACGTCATACTGTGTAAGTCGTACGCCACTCTCAGTGGTGTATGACTTACACAGTGCACTAGTTGGTGTGTTAATTAAATGATTCTATGAAATGCACGGTGCAACAATGAAAACATTCACAACACGTTTACTGAAGTACCTGAAACTTCTTTTATATTTCAAATGTACAAATGAAAACATTATTAATGACATAAGTAAATATGAGATAAGAAAAGAATTTTACGATGTTAAAAACAAATTTAATAATTTTGATGTACTATGGAACCGGTTATTATCAGGTGGTGTAATCAAATTCTTCACACAAACATGGGTCAAGTATGAATTTAATAGTAGTCTCTAGAGGGAGTGAAATCTATAGTGCAGTAAAATTAAAAATCATGTACCTTGTAAAAGTACCCACTGCCAACACAAAGCAAACAATTATGAAGCACTTAAGAGTAAATGAACAAAACAAATATCACCATTTCCAGGAAAGCCCACAAGCAACAACAGTGTTAGTTGTGACAACATGGCCACATAAAAATCACAATAATAATCACTTCTGGAAAACTGCTGGCTACATGACTGAGCAAAACACATAAAAATGTGACATTCAGCCCTATTAATAGCAAGGCAACAACCCATCTTTGAAAAATGTTTCCCATTTTTCAAAATGTGTAGCTATTATATAAGACAATATGAACCTGAAAATAAACCAGTGCAGGAGCCTAAAGGCGACAACTGTGCCCATTCCAGACCACTCACATGTCACATCCACCCCACAATGAGGAAACAGAAACAGGTACATTTAGAAATGTCAAAAAGTGCATCAAACTAATGTTAGCACTGGATGAAAGAGGATGCACTTACTGATATATGGAATCGAACGCACATAAATCATTAAAATATAAATTTTTCATCCACGTAATAACTCCTCCTTAAATGAGTTTCTCTGAATAAAGCTATTTAGTGGACAATAAATTCATTCTGATTTTTCTCTCTGTGCACTTTTCATTTTCACACTTCATATTAACAAATGACCATCTTACTACTCCTCTCTGCACTAACATCAGTAAATTTTAAACTTTTCTTACTAAGCAATTAATAGAAAATATCATACTTTATACAAATTTTGAAATATACGATACTATGAGAATGAACTAGCTTTTTGATGTGCTAGGGCGGATAGTCCTTTCACACAGTGCAAAACACATTTGGGTCAGCTAACAATATTGTGACAAAATTAAATTGGACACATAAAATGGCAGGCAAAACAGCTTAGTAAAAGCAGCCAATAGGGATGTTACTTCTTGTAGCTTATAAGTGAACATCAACATGCAAAATATATAAATTTGGACCCAAAATATAAGAAACTAAAATGACACTCCAAATTATATTAAACATTATGATGGGAAGAAGTGCTTCGGGAAAATCTTCTCATCTAAAACCTATAACAAGTTTAGTAAAACAATAACACATCAATCACTTAATACAGAGAAAATTACAAAATTACGCAATTCTGATAACGAATTAATTTAAGATCCACAAATTCCTGCCTGTACTTGTGGTCCCACACCATACTATACAGGTGCAGGTATAAATGGAGGTAAAGCACTCCATATTTAATCTGCAGTTGATGATGAAAAGAAGAACTCTCACCCCTATCATGATAAAATTGCAGTTTGTTCAGTCCAAAGGCAGTGATTGAACAAACTGTTCTCCACTTGGCTGAAAATATCAAATTTAGGTCGAAAGACTTAACTTTCATTTTCATAAATTACAACCTAAATCTTTGTAACAATAAAATGGCTACTTTGACGTTAGCCTCTTCTTCAGAAAGCAACCCTTTATTTCAAACATTCTACTGGAAAATAATTTCCCTTCAATTTAATGCAATATCAGTATTGTATGTGCCACTATTCTTATTTGAAGAGCAATGAGGCCTCCATAAATGTGATCCACATATGATAGCCACCTTCAAATACCATATTACAAGACTGATAGTTTCTAGACTACACATAAATTACACATTTAATAACAAAGCAAATATCACAATTAACCCTCTGGCACCTAACATCAGGTATACCTGTCACACAGACCACTGCACAAAATACCACACAATGGGTACAGCCTTTATTATGCAGCACCTATTTAAATTCCAGTCTGCTGTACATCACACTGGGCATTTAATTCTGGCACCAAAGGGTTAATTAGTAGGAATCATATCAAACCAAGAGTTTAAGCCTTGGTAATAGTAACGGCATTGCAGCAACCTCCAAAACAGTATGAATTTCCCTTTAAAAAAAGTACAATGAATCAAGTACACTATAATAAAACCACAATCCAGATGCCCTCAAATTAAGTTTGTAAATCCTTGTTTTCAGATGTAATTCAAAGCACCACAGATACAGTGTTTTGAAATTTAGAACAAAGCATTACACTACAATACAGGTGATATATGTTTCCCTGATTTGTGCCTTGACTGGTGATAAATGATAAGCACTACAGTGAAATTACTGACTACAGGCGGGACGGTCCGGGATCAAATCCTGGTGGGGACGAGATTTTCCGCCCATCCAGACCGGCCCTGGGGCCCACCCAGCCTCCTGTACAATGGGTACTGGGTCTTTCCCAGGGGTAAAGTGGAGCTGGGGCATGCTGCTGACCACTCACCCTCTTCTAGTGCCATGGTCATGGAAGAGTAGAGCTATTACCTCTACCCACCCTCTGGGCCACACTGGGCCTGTAACGGAATCACTTTACCTTTTTATCTTTAGTACAGTGGAATTATATCTGGGGAAGGCAGAGACAAAGATGTATACATTTTAAATAGCAATTAAATGACCACAAAAGACATGATTTACAGAGCAGTTCACTCCTTCACTTCAAACCCTATAAACAGCTGTTTATACAAAATTCAAGTATATCAACACATTCTCTAGCATAACCAAAATAACACACTACTCCACAATCTGACTGCAGTTTATGGTCACACCCAAAAAAAATGTTTTCTATAAATTCCCTTCACTTATGCAAGATCTCAGGAAAGAATAATGATAATGCACAAGATTCAAGTCTTACGGGATGTTATGTCACACTTGGGTTATACACCAGAGTGTGGAAGTTCCCATGAACCTCAAAATTCAGGATTAAAACCTTTCATGATCACCCATTTTAGTACCATTGTTTGGACCTTTTGGACTGGTTCCAATAAAATGGGATGTGATCATGTAGCTAACAGGTTGGCTTCCCAACTCTCGTGCCACTGCATACAGCTCAGTTAAGCTCTGCCTTTCATCAAATGACGTTATTACTTTTGTGCTTTAAGGAATGCCAGTTCCTTTAACATTTCATGTATTCTATGCTTCCAGAATTCATTCACATTTTACTAAAAGTAAACTCAGATGCTTTCATGCTTTCAGAGGTTATTTTACATTTTTATTACTAGTATATCAGTAGTTCTTGGAAGCAAAGAGGTTTTTTGCAATGAAAATGATACCCCATGTCCATGATGGTTTTTACAGGTTCCAATTAATAATTGTTAAGCTGCTACAAACCTTCAGAAACTGGGAACTAAAACACAACTTCCCTGAAGACTTAAATCTTCACTTGACTTATTTGGTATTACATTAACTGCCTACAGTGCTATCTTCCAACATCTAAAGCCATTTTAAACTTATGTCTCAAACACATACTGAAGTTCAGCTGTTTTAACTTGTTTTGCAATATGTGGTGTGTGTATGTATGGGTTTCATAATGTGTGGGTGTGAATATGTATGGGTTTTGTAACGCGTGGGTGTTTTGGTAATATGTGTACTTGTATTTACAGTGTTTTTGTATTGTTTCATTTATGTATAGTTATTCTTCTTATGCTTTTGTTTAATTTTGTAAGTTACGTATTTTTATTGTTATGTTTACATATTCTTATTGCTATGTATGTTCTGTTCTGTATATTCTGTTTTCATTGCGCCAACTGGCACTCTCTGGCTACCCTGACTGAGGTTTTTCCGTGCTTTTTCGTCAGTTGTAAGGGAAATGCCAGGGTATAACTCGCAGAGACGGGGCACAGCTGCACTCTTCCCAAATTAATTATGTTGTTCTGTGCATTGTTTGTGTGTAAATGTGTACTGTACTACTGCTATCAGGTGTAAACCCAACTGCAGTTAACCAATATATTTATTATTTCAGGATTACACTCCCACATTCTGATCTGCTATAACATCTCTAAATTGTGTAGATTTCTGTAAACTGTATGTTTCAAGTCTCCCCACATTAAAGTTACAAACATTCAGATCTGGGAATGTAACTGACACAGTCCTACACTGACAATCAGTTTATCAACAGTATTCTACACAGCCCCCTTTTATTTCTGTGATTTGTGTTCCTGAATTATCCTCCCAAATATATGCTTAACTAATGTTCAAGAAGAAACACAGGTTGTTCAGCAGTTTACTTAGCCACAACTGGACACAGAACCAAGACAGAAAGCTGACAGGTGACTAGTTCTAAAATCCAACAAACAGTTATTCACAGAAATGCACCAGGCACTTCTTACCACAGGACAGTCCTACAGCAGTGTCTATAATGCATAAATCACTGCACAGTAACCTCAAATCAGATAAGTGACTGCTCGAACGAAATGCCGCAATGACCAATGACCCACTCTGCAGAGATTAATTGAAAACTTACAACTATTCACTAATAAATACTTATTCTGCATCCTACAAAAGCACAATGTCTTGGTACGAGTGTTAGGTATTTAACAACACTGTAAAGTCTCACGCATAAAAAATGAAACTAGTTTATGTTCCCAGATTAATGATTCTACAGTGAAACCTCAATGCACTGCTGCTGAAGGAACCATGGAAAACAAACAATAAATGCAAAGTTGCCAGAAGAGCATTAAATGTGTCAGAAATATGAAAACATTATGATGAACAGTTTACATTTTGCCCTTAGTACTACAAAAGTGGTAAATAAATAAAAAGTTGCATTAATATTTGCATGCAAATAACTTTTTTCCCCATAGTAATTTGCAAATAACTATGCATGTAAACAAATCATTTAGCAGTTTCAAAAGCAACTAGGGTTTCGGCAAAACTTGTCAGTGGTTCATGGTCACATTTGACTCCCTCTTCCTCCTCCCCACTGGTAACACCACATTCATGATCATCACACAACTCATCTGCGCAGAATATGTCATTGCACCTGCTGCTCAATCATCATCCACATCCAGCCAACGCCTGGTGACCTTTTGTAGGTAAATACCAACTACGATTACGGTCAAGTTACTGCTGGCATACATTCCCAAAATCATCATGATGTTACATTTGGTATATTTTTCTCAAAAACAATCAAAATGGCAACACAGTGGGTCAGGACCAAGAATTCTCAATGACTGAAAAACGAAAAGTACACTGAGAAATGATAATAATAATAATAATAATAATAATAATAATAATAATATTTATTAACTGCAATTGGGTTGTCACCCGGTGGCAGTGGGTCACCCGGTGGCAGTGATGCACCTGATATAATTATACACTGTTTAAAAGGATGATTTTTCATGACAAAACACAGTGAGTGATAACTGTGGGAAAACAAGGCACACAGGAGAGCGGTTTCACTGTATATCAACAAGAAGCTAGTTACTCAAGTAGCAGTGGCACATGGTACTGTGGCTGAGAGCAACTGGACTGTGACTCTTAATACATATTCAAAATCAGAACACCTATCTTACCTAATATGAACACCATCCGCCATGTGCTGCACCAGATCACCAATGATTTCATGTTTGATATAATACAACATTCGCACCCTCAACAGGACCCTAAAACACGAATGACAGTACACTTCAATATAACACACTAAAAGTTTTGTAATAAAAAAAAATAAAAAAAAATTACCCAAACAAGTTGGTTCAAGCTGTAATGCTTCCAACTTGTATTCAAGTGGTGCCTGGTTCAAACATCAGCCCAAAGACTGGTTATCCTAACTTCAGATTTTTCAAGATTTTCCTCATCCCTTCCATGCAAATGTCAGAACAGCAACCCAATCAAGGCACAACCACATCCACCCAAGCGGTCACCAATTCATTATTCACTACCATTCCATCATTCAAAATTACACTGACTGTACCACTAACAGTCTCATTAAAAACCTATACATAAGTAAAAAAAATAAATACAGTACATGATACAAAATTATATTATAAAAATCACTAATAAAAATTAATGGAAGTAGTTAAGCAGTGAGTAAATCTGTGGAATGCTGGCCACTTCAAAACATAGCCTTCATCTCCTATCTAAAAACCGAAGATTGAAATATGCCTTTACAAACCCAAAATACACTTCGCAAGATGCTCTGCATGCATTCACTTATGTTCACGCCACAGGACTGCCCATCACCCTATTATCTTGACTGCATTTAAGCTGTCACCTAAAGTAAAGCTTTGCTGTAATACTACTCCGCAGCAGAGACGCCTGCTTAATTTCTTTTTGCGTGTCAAGTAACACAGCTCACACGATTGCAGCTCTGATATGGAATACATTTTAAAAGCTTAACAAATCATATTCTGACCAAGTTTCAATCCTCTATCCCATTATGACAAAACTATTCCTTCCTTCAGCATGGTAGTGTAACACCTCACAACATACATAATTCTATGCATTATTGAGAGTGTTTTCGGTGACTGAATAATATGCAGAGGAGTGTGGCCTCCATGTATGCCACATCTGAACAGTCAATTTTACAGTAATAATTCTTGCACTGAGTATGATCCAAATGAATGCATTTAGGATGAAGTGTCTACAATTCACCAGCAGAGTTTTACACGCAGGTTAGGTGCGACACATGTCCACAAGCCAAAGTAAGCCATTTCCAGCATCTTTGTCAAACACAGGGCATAAAAACATAACATTAACTACAATACAAAGTCTGAGCTCTACTTCAAAGCAAATTTGAACAGGCCCAAACACTGTGCAGCCTGCCACCTTTCAAAATGGTCGACGTAGTGACCAACGATATGGGCCAGCCAACACTAAAGACCCTGTATTTTCATATTACAGAAACAACCTATGCATATGTGAATTTAGGATACACCATAGCTGTCAGATGCATTTTCCCATTAACTTTTGAATTACAATTGTTTTTATGCAGCTTCCTTCACTGGTAAAAATAACATAACCTCTTATATTCTACTGAAAATCAGAGTAAAGGACACTGTCTTGTATTATACATATGTATGATGTTTGTTCATCCTCCTTGAGCATTAACTTACTGTTAACATTCAACCCACTCACTTGTTCGCATGCCTGCTGAGGTGCTTCTTGTAGTTGCTCTCCAGAAAGATGTCTCCATCGTATTTCTCATGGCGGCTCCAGTCACTGGCATCAAGTGGATCATGATGCATCTGTACTAGAGACCGCGACTCACGGAATTCTTTCTTCAAGTGCTTTTTATTTTTCCTGCCCCGTGGGACTGGCGTATTCAAGCCTAAATCAAACAGACATATCAATACCACACTCTACAATTATCACTCAATTTTTTGGGTGATCACAATACTGCACAAGTTCCCCTCAGAAGAACTGTCTAAAAAATGCTCTGCAAATAGTCACAGACCATTAGTTACTACTGCATTAAGCAAGGAGCACTGCTGATCATTACAACAACAACCAACACCACCACTTCTTTATCACCTTCATGAAGGGTATTTACAATTATATACCTCACACAAACTGTGTTTCTGGGGTATATACAGTTGCAGCTATTCTGTAGTTACAATATATGGTAAATGCAACGTTATTTGCCATGCTGTAAATTTTATTATATTGTATTATATATACCACATTATTATTATTATTATTATTATGTATTTCAAATTTATTCTTGCCAATTAGTTATCAGGTGGTGGTTAAGTCCAGCTCTCGACATGAGATTAAAGTGATTTATACCAGCACCTTACAAATTATGTGTGCAGTGCTCATTAGGGCAATCTGTAGTTCTATGGCTGATGGGTGACCCGGGAGCAACTGAAAGTTATGATCTGATCCCTTCTTAATTGTTCCTAATGCTACAGTTATAACTGGCACAAATTTTGTCCTCACTTTCCACATCCTGCTGACCTCTATCTCCAGGTCTTTGTACTTGCTTAGTTCTCACTTTCTTCAGTGTTAATGTTTGAATCATCTGATATGGCTATATTGATCAGTATGTAAGTCTTCTCTCTTTTATCATGCAGTATTATATCAGGTCAGATTGCTAGTAATGTTCCATCTGTGATAACCGGTACATCCCACATAATAGTAGTAACACTGACATATATGACCCTGCAGGTATGTGTCTGTAGTACTTGTCAGTAACATGTAACCTTGTATGTTTATATATCTTCCACTGCATGTAACCAGCCACCTTATTGTGTCTATTAGTGTATTCAGATAGTGCAAGTGTTGTGTATCCTGCAACAATATGTTTTATGCATTCTTCTGCCTTATAGAACATCCTGCATTTACTATCATTTGGTTGCTTCATGATGTTTCTCTGAGACAGTGCATATAGTGTTTATTATTATTATTATTATTATTATTATTACTACGCATTAGCATTAGTATTAGCAGCAGCAGTGTTACA
>Ga0123357_10010922_pt1 | contig 11594 bp, 8 predicted proteins | sample TergutEmb28metaG_FD_89873 | JGI IMG/M metagenome (GOLD analysis project Ga0123357, IMG submission 89873) | Embiratermes neotenicus P4 segment gut microbial communities from Petit-Saut dam, French Guiana - Emb289 P4 | ecosystem: Host-associated > Arthropoda: Insects > Digestive system > Gut ...
TATCCAAAATTTTACCATTGAATGAAATCGTTACAGAAAAAACGATAGAATTGAAACGCTCATTCCGAAAAATGAAATTGGGAGATGCCATTATTGCAGCAACTGCCATTGCTGACAGTTTAGCGCTGATAACGAGAAATGTAGATGATTTTAAGTTTATTCCAAATTTCATGGTAATTAATCCTTATGAAATATAGTGAAATAGACAATTTTTGTTTTGACCTCATAAAAAACACCAACATACAACAAGCACGTTAGGTACAGGTGGGTGTTGTCTCGTGTGAAATAATGTGTAGCGAATTAACAGTTGGAAATTTATAAAAAATTTGCACTATAATTTGAGAGAAACGTGTAATTTTGCATTTTCGGTAATTTAAAGAAAAAAGTTATTGAATGAAACTTTTTTAATGCGGAGAATAAATTAAATATTCTCCGCATTTTTGCGTAAAATAATTTGGTTATTCTCCGCAAAAGTTGTATCTTTCTTCTATTTTTTTTGCAGAAAAAATTATTGGTCCGTGTATAAGTGCAAACTTTTATGTACATTTGCATTTTGCAATTTTCGTGCAAGGCGAGAGCAATCAAACTTGTTTGAATTGCCGAGTCGCAGCCGAAAATCATTTTGAATAAATTAAAAATATCGGATATGGCAAAATACATTTATCAACACGAGGATTGGACAAACTTCATTTGGGACGAAGACAAAATCCGTGATTTATTCGGCGAAGTTAAGTATTTGCAAGGAAAATTGAATGGCATAATGAATACAATCGGTTTTTCGCAAAAAGAGGAAAAATTGCTCAATACTTTCACTTTCGATATTTTGAAATCGTCAGAAATTGAAGGCGAATTATTGAATTACGACCAAGTCCGTTCTTCAATCGCTCGCCGTCTTGGAATTGAAACGGCAGGATTAGTCCCGTCGGCACGAAACATTGAAGGAATTGTTGAAATGATGCTTGATGCAACTCAACGTTACGAAAACCCATTGACGGAAGAACGGCTTTTCGGTTGGCACAACGCACTTTTTCCAAGTGGTTATAGCGGCGCTTACAAAATTGATGTTGCCTGTTACCGCAAAGACGAAATACAAGTTGTTTCGGGAGCAATGGGACAGGAAAAGGTGTTTTACGAAGCCGTTCCGCACATACTTGTAAAAGCGGAAATGGATAAATTTTTGAATTGGCTCAACACTAATTTCCGCCTTGATAACATTTTGAAAGCGGCAATTGCTCATTTTTGGTTTATCATAATTCACCCGTTTGACGACGGCAACGGACGCATCGCTCGCACAATTACAGATATGCAGTTAGCGAGGGCAGAACATAGTTCGCAGCGATTTTATAGTTTGTCGAGCCAAATACTTGTTGAAAAGAAGGCGTATTACGAAGTTTTGCAAAAAGTTCAATGGAACACAGACAGCAACATTACCGACTGGTTGGTTTTCTTTTTGACTTGTATGAAAAACGCTTTGCTTTCTTCCGAACAAGCAACAACACACATTTTGCACAAAGCAAAATTTTGGACAAAACACAAACATACAGAAATCAACGAAAGACAACGGTTAATGCTCAACAAAATACTTGACGGCGATTTTGTCGGCAAACTGCAATCTTCAAAATGGGCAAAAATCTGCAAATGCTCACAAGATACTGCCACACGCGACATTAAAGATTTAATTGAAAAAGGCATTTTGCAGCAAGAAAAAGGCGGCGGACGAAATACAAATTATGAACTTACGGAGATATGAAAATTCACCTGCACCTAACAGGCAGCGGGGGTTGTCTCGTCCGAAATTTTGTGTAATCTTCAAGTGAAAATTTATAAGGAATGTATTCACCTTGTTTATCGTCATTGCGAGCCGCCGTAGGCTGCGAAGCAATCCATTGTTTCCATTCGTTTGTAAACGAGTGGAATTTGGTTTTATGTTTTTAACATAAATATTATACGTTAAAAACGCTATAACATAAGCCCCATCGTTGCAAACGAGGGGCAGCAAATAGATTTTACAATCTGTTGTAAAAATGCTATTTCTTCTTTTCTGCCTATAATGTTATTCATCATAATCATATTTGAATTTGGCTGCAAAGATACAAGAAACATCATTAACCGCCAAATAAAATACAAAACATTTTGGCTGTAACTATAATTATATTTGCAGTTACAGCCAAAACAAAAAAAGTGTAGAACTTTTGAGTCCTAGAAAAAAAACATTATTCTTTTCCATCAGAACTGCTTCCATATCTATATATTTTTTATATTTTACGTTGCAAAAGTAGTCAAAAAGATTGTCATACTAAAATTTTTCTTGGCTCTATCGTATTCTCACCGCACTTTCGCGGCATTGCAGCCAACGAAGGGATGTACCTCGTTCCTTCTGTATATGCTTGTCCTCGATTGATAAGTAACACTATACCAACTCCTTAAAAGTATTATCCGAAAAATAAACGATTACTTTAGTAACCGATTTTGAAACAGGAATTTCCTTTTCAATAGTATATTTTATAATTTCACGCAGTTGAGAATTTATTTCTGCTAAATTTTCAACCGACTTTTTTTCTAGCTCTGTTGTAAAATTTTGCTTTTGCGTTTTTTCCGGAGATTTTTCAACAGATTTTTCATTTTCACAAGTATCTGATTGTGAGAATATTTCCTGCTGTTCAAGGGGGAGTGAGCCCCCTTCAGATTTCGAAGGATTTTTTGTCATTGGTTCATTACCGAAAATAAGCCAATCAGAATTGAATTGCGGAAAACGATTTAATATTTTTGTGTACATAGCAACAGTTGGCTTCAAGTTATGTTTTGGTGAACGGTTGAGCATTAGGGAAATAGTAGCGCCGTTAACATTAATTTCCTTGCTAAACTGCGTCCGATTCATTTTCACGCTTTCCATTACTTGTTTTATTCTATCTATTCCATCTATTCCATCTATTTCATCTATTTCGTCCATAATTTTATTAACTAAAAATGAGTTTGCAAAAGTAAAATATTATTTTTAAACATGCAAATATTACGTTAATAAAATTTACTTTGTAAAAACAAAATATTTTATACAAACAAATAATTTATAATCATAAAACTATCAATTTATGCCATTTTATTAATTGTTTATATAATAACAATTTATCTAAAAATAGCATATTGAAGTTTTAATATAGATTTTGATATATAAAATACTGATAATTAAATAGATAATTCAAATAATTTGTAATTATTCAATGATTTAAGTCATTTCATTTGAATTTATAAAATATTGGTTGAACTATTACTTGAGATTTTTTATGTAAAATACTGGTTTATATTACTTTATAGTTAAAAATATTATATTTGTCATAAATGACAAAACAATTATTTTATAATCATAATATTATTATTTTATTTTTATTTTAAATGTATAAAATTGAATTATTTTACATTCGTAAAATGTAAAATAATAAATATATTTTGTAAATGTAAACAAATTATTTTATAAAGATAAAAATTATTTTAATGATTTATTTTTCGCTGATTAGACTTTCCTTTTAAATATTAAATAATTTATGTACTTTTGTATTGTGCGTTCGATTTATTGAAATAATAACTCTTATGTGCGAAATATTTTAGTAATAGAAAAGATTCTAACTTTTATTTCGAGAATTTATGTTTTCGGTAATAATTCCATTATACAATAAGGAAAAATATATTGAAAAGGCATTACAATCAGTTATAAATCAAACTTTTAAAGAGTTTGAAGTTATTGTAATCGATGACGGGTCAATAGATAATTCGCTCGCAATTGTTAATCGTTTCAAAAATGAATATAGCAACATAACTATACTTGAACAGGCAAACAGCGGCGTTTCTACGGCGCGAAACAATGCTGTAAAGGTTGCAAAATACGATTATATCGCCTTTCTTGATGCTGACGACTGGTGGGAAGAAAATTATTTGGAAACAATAAAGCGTCTGATTGATGATTTTCCCGAAGGAGCGTTGTTTGCAAGTTCATATTTTAAGGTAAAAAATAGAAGATATATTGCTGCTAAAATAGGTGTAAATCAGGATTTTACACGCGGTTATTTTGATTATTTGCAAGCATATATTTCATCGCCATATATGCCTGTTTGGACAGGTGCGGCTGTTGTAAAAAAATCAATCTTTGACGAATTTAACGGCTTTAATCCTGCTTTGAAGATGGGTGAAGATTTCGATTTGTGGGTTAGAATTGCTTTGAAATATAAAATTGTGCTTGAAAATCAACCACTTGCATTTTATAATCAAGATGTTGAACAGGCGAGCAGGGCGGTTGGGCGAAAAATACATAAACCGGAAAATCATTTTCTTTTTGCGTTGCCTCAACTATACGAACAGGAAAAAGATAATCCGAAATTGAAACAAGTACTTGATAATCTGCGAGTTTATGGACTTTTTCCGTATTTTTTAAACAATGCGACGCGCACAGCGGCTTTAAAGGAATTAAAAAAAGTTGACTGGGAGAAACAACCGGCATCCGAATTTAATAAATATTTTAAAACTTCAATATTTGTTTCAAAAAATAAAATGCGGATTTTAAGTATTTTATCGGATATTAAAACAAAAATTTTAAAAAAGTAAATCAATGGAAACAGATATAATAGAAGTAAAATCAGCGTTTGAAGTGCCTGAAAATGAATTGATTGAATTTTATGCTAACGCCTTTGAAAACCGAATGAAATTTTTGCCTGCCATTTGGAGATGGCTTAATCGCACCGATTTTTATCAAAACAAAATACCGTTAGTTGTAGAATTTGAAAAAAAAGTGATTGCTCATGCAGGCATGATTCCTTTTTATATTAATTTGGAAGGCGAAAAACATACTGCTGCGTGGTTTATTGATTTCAAAATATTAGAACAATGGCAACGGCAGGGAATCGGAGAAATTTTGGCTAAAAAGTGGATAGAATTTTCGGATTGCTGCGTAACTTTTTGCAACGAAAAGTCAATTGGAGTGTTTAAAAAAATAGGGTGGCAGGAAAGTTTCAACACTTTTTTACTTATAAATTTTGTATATCCGTTTTCTCATCCCGGATTTACGCGAAAATTGCCGAAATACTTATGTAAAATATTAAATATCATTGTTTTACCATTATTTTTTATTATATATAAAACAAAATCTTATTCAAAAAAAAATTATACAATAGAAGCATTAACGGATAAAAATTTCGCAGAATTTTATAAAAATTATGAACAAAAGAACAAAAATAATATTAATTTTGTAACTCCAATTCGTGATGAAAAATATGTAAAATGGCGCATTTTACAATCACCAAATATAGAAAATTATTATATTTACAAATGTAAAAACTTTCAAGCGATATTAATAATTAACAATAATCATGGGAATTATATTGATGTACTTTGGGTTAGCGATAATTGTAATAAATTGGAAATCAGTAAGATGATTAGAACTTTGGGTTTGTATGCAATGCGAAGGAAGATTGCATATATTCGTTTTTACACTTCTAAAATAGAAATTTCAGATTTTGTGAAACGTAAAACCTTTGCAAAAATAAAACATATAAGATTTGCATTTTATTCAAAAAATAAAGAAATTTTTGATAAAATGAAAAAGAATAAATTTGATTTTGAACTTTTGGACAGCGATTTTGAACATATTCGATAAATAATAATGAACAGATTATATAAAATTAGATATTTAGTATTTTTTATATTAACTTTTTTTGCGCATAATATAAGTTTTGCACAAATTCCAGCCGGCTACTATTATATTGCAGACGGGAAAAAGAATATTCAACTTAAAAGTTTTTTAAGTACAATCGTATCTCAGGCACAAATGCTTAATTATGGCAGCGGACCGGGTGCAACATGGCAGGGTTTTTATTTTACAGATAGAAATTCCGACAATTCGGTTATTGATATGTATTCGCCTGTTGTGCGCTATTTTCCTGAAAACTACGGCAGTATAAACGGAATGCACATCGAACATTCATTGCCAAAAAGTTGGTGGGGGGCGCGGGAAAACAACGCCTACAAAGATTTATTTCACCTTTATCCGGCAGACGGACCTACAAATTCGGCTAAAAATAATTTACCTTTGGGCGAAGTCACGGTGGCAACTACCGATAATGGCGTATCTAAAATTGGTTATAACGGCTTTTCGTACTATGTAGGAAGGGTTTTTGAGCCGGCAGATGAGTATAAGGGCGATTTTGCGCGTTCATACCTCTATATGTCGGTGGCATACGAAAATTTTGGCGATTCGCAGCATCGATATTGGAATTCGCCGATGATTAACAACAATACATACCCTGTTTGGCAAAAATGGGCTATTGATTTACTGCTAAAATGGCATAGACAAGACCCTGTGAGCGAGAAGGAACGTACTCGGCAAGAGCAGGTTTTTCAAATTCAGGGCAACAGAAATCCTTTTATTGATTATCCTGATTTGGTTGAGTATATTTGGGGAACAGATACAAATAATATTTATCATTTCCCTAACGAAACGCAGCCATTTATGATACAACCTAATCGCTGGTCAAAAGTTGATTTCGGAGTTGTGATGCTTGGTAGCAATGTAAATAAAACTTTTCAGATATGGGGTAAAAATATTAACTCAAATGTTACCGTATCAATAAAAAATTCTTCGCCTGCCATCAAATTATCACAACTGCCTGCATACAACGAAGTATCTTCAATTACCTTCACAGCAAGTCAGGTAAATAATGCGGTCAATAATCTTTTTGTGGATTTGATTGCACAAAATGTCGGCAGCATTACAGATACTCTGGTTCTTGAAGGTGGAGGGTTGGAAAATACAATGTATGTACCTGTTAGCGCTATTGTTTCTCCTGAATTTATGACATTAGAACCGACAGAAACTACTGCTACAACGGCATCATTAACTTGGATGAGCGATAACAATGCAAATTCTTATTTAATTAGAGTTTATAAAAGTACTGCCAAGTCGGCAGACCTGTTCTTTTCGGGTTATATTGAAGGCAGTTCGTATAATAAAGCATTAGTACTTTATAACAATACGGGTAAAACGCTTGATTTATCGAAATTTAGTATTAAAAAACAGACAAACGGTACGGGCAATTTCACAAACGAACTGCAACTTTCCGGTTCTCTGTCCGACGGACAAAAATACGTTCTTGTGCATAACAGCGCTTCTGATATTTTGAAAAGTTATGCCAATCAACTTGTTTATACTTCAAATCCACAAGATAATACTCTTAATTTTAATGGAAATGATGCACTTGGATTATATCACAACGGCGTTTTAATTGATGTTATTGGAATCGTAAACGAAGTAGATAATTGGGGAATAGATATTACTTTGCAGCGCAAAAGCGAAATAATTCATCCTAAAACCGATTTTTCGTTTGACCAGTGGAATATTTTGCCCACTGATGATTTTTCTCCGGCGATAAGTCATTCGGTTGATACTTATACCGATGAACTTTTCGGAGAATATACAAGTAATTATTATTACAATAATAGTATTAACATACAAAATCTCAGTCCGCAGACGCAATATATTTATGAGGTGCGTGCAAACAGAACGCTGGGTAATATTACAAGTGTTAACCGCGTGGCTTTCAACACAAAACAACTTGAAACGCCTTTTGCTCTTGATGCTACCGATATAGACGAAACATCCTTTACAGCAAATTGGGAAGACGTTGAAGGCGCCGAAAATTACTTGCTTGATGTTTATCAGATACAGACCGGCACTCAACAGACTGAGACGGAAAATTTTAACGGAATGAGCGGCACAAATTACCCTGTGGGTTGGAGCGGAAATACTAATGCCTATTATACAGGAAGCGGTTATTACGGACAAAGTGCGCCTGCGGTGTCTTTTAATGCAACGGCTAAATATTTACAGACAAAAACGTATCCTGCACCGGTTTCTGAATTAAGTTTTTGGTACAGATTCCCTTCGGGAGCAAATTCAAGTTTGAGAATACAGGGAAATAAAGGGGACGAAGAATGGTTTGATATTGATAATATTAATCAGCAAAATACGACCGCACAGACGGCGACATATAGTTTTGATACGGAAAATAGTTATACTTCATTCAAATTTATTATGAACAAACCCACCGGAGGTGGTAATGTGGCTCTTGATGATGTTGTTGCTAAATATTTTACCGCCGATACTACTTATATTTTGAATAATTTGTCGGTAGATTCTACAAATTATTCTGTCGGTGATTTGACGCTCGGACAAACCTATTTTTATCGCGTAAAATCTCAATATCAGGAAATAATTTCCGATTTTTCTAATCAAATTGCTGTTACAACTCAAATTCCGCCGTGCCTGTATTTCGAAACACTTGATATTTATCAAGAAGATTTACCATATACTTGGCATAATCCGATTTTGGGAACTGATACTGTATTCGAGACAGGCACTTTAAGCGGAACTTATATTTTTTATGGATATTCTGTAAACGATTGTGATACAATTGTTTATTTAACATTAAATATTCCGACTGCAAATAATGATATTAACGCAAACAAAATTTTTGTATATTCAACAAAAGAAGGTATTTACATAAACGGAACCGACAGTGGAGATAAAATAACAGTTTATTCGGCAATCGGAACAATTATTTACCGTACAATCGCAACATCCGACAGGATTTTTATCCCAATTCAACAGAACGGAATTTATATTGTTAAAATAAATAATAAAGCATTTAAAATAGTAAAATAATTTCATAAAATTTTAATTATAAATAATTAATATGAAAAATAACATCTTGAAAATAAAGCATTTAGTATTAATAATAGTATTTTTGTTTTTTTACAAAAATCTATTATCTCAAATTCCAAACGGCTATTACAACACTGCCGAAGGGAAAAGAGGCGCAGAACTTAAAACCGCACTTTATAATATTATCAAAAACCCGTCTTTTTGGAATGGTAAATATATGAATGCAGCAAGTTTTTTTGGTCAATACGACCGCACTCCGGACGGATATATTTGGGATATGTATTCAAATATTCGATGTACGCAATGGTCGGGTTGCGGACTGAATCGAGAGCATAACATGCCCAAAAGTTGGTTTGGAATAACTACGAACAATGAGGATGTTGCCTCCATCGGTTGCGATTACAACAACCTGTATCCGTCGAATGCTGATGCCAATTATGCAAAAAATAATTATCCATTAGGAGAAGTAGGCAGTTCTATTATTTTTGACAACGGCGTTTCAAAAGTCGGTAAAAGTAAAATTCAGATTAAAAACGGAGCGTATAACGGAAATGTTTTTGAGCCGGCAAATGAATACAAGGGCGATTTTGCGCGAGATTATATGTATATGGTTACCTGTTATGAAAACTATTCACAAAAATGGACCAATTCCTACGGGATGATTATGCTTCAAAATAATACTTATCCGACTTTTACCCCTTATGCAATTGATTTGCTGTTGAAATGGAGTAAAAACGACCCCGTAAGCCAAAAAGAAATTGACCGCAACGAGGCGGTTTATTCGGTTCAGGGAAACAGAAATCCCTTTGTTGACCATCCTGAATATGCAGAATATATTTGGGGAGATAAGGCAGTAACGCCCGAAAGTGATAAATTATTCTCGGTGAATTATCGTGGCATTGATAATGTACTTGTTGTTACAATTGATAACGAGAGCGGGGCAGGCGCTTTGTACGAGATTTATTCAATTAGCGGACAGAAAATAATTGAAAATACAGTCAATCAAGACGGTCAAATAAGTTGTGCAGGTCTTGCCGATGGGGTGTATATTGTTTCTATTTATAGCCAAAAATTAAAATGGAAATACACTGATAAGTTTTTTAAATATGCTGTAAAATAATGATTATCAGTTAATACCAATATAGAGGTATCACCTTCTTACTTTTCTTCTTCTTGAACAGTCCCAGCAATTTACCAAAATCAATTATTGGCATTATCACCGGAAGTAGTCGCACACCTCCATTTAGTTGTTTATAAGCATCTACACCACCTTGAATTGAAAGCCAACTGGTAAGTCGGATTTGAATACCTGCATAAATGTCGTTTTTGGGATAAATATCTTGTGCATAATAAGGCGTGTTTTTGCCGGCAAAAACATAATTTGTGTTTAATAAAAAGTTCAGACGGTCGGAAATTTTATAATCGGCATTAAAATTTATGTTTCCATAATAATTCGGGCGAACATCAAAGCCGTAATAATATCTGCCTCCTGAGGGCTGCAACGATAATTTTAGCCGCTCATTTGGTTTCCAACTCAACTTTACACCTGCCGTATTTATTCCTTCAAAACCCGTATGAAATGAATAGCGGGAAGTTTCAATAAAAAAATTTTTATTTTGTAATAAATTGACATTTAGTGAATTAGAGAATAAATCTACCTTTTGAAAGCCGCTAAAGTTCGGCGGTTGATATTCAAACTTTTGAAACGAAAATGTGTTTTTTTCAAATTCCTTTTTCAGTTGTGATGTTAATTCTTGCAGAAAAATATTTGTATCTCTATATTGTTGTAAATCAGCGCTTTTCAAAATAGTAGAGTAGGGGAGAGGTCTATTTTTATTTTCAGTATTAAAATCAAGTGCATATTTCAAATCAAAATCTGTCTTCAAATCCTTTTTCAAATTATTTTCCATATTTTGAAAATCAATTTTCGTTTCAGGTAAGGAAATCTTATATTTCAAAGTGTCGGAAAAAATGCTGTCGTTCGTAAGAAATTCTTGCGAATACATATTAATAGAAACAAATAATATAATTCCAATGCAAAAAAATTTCATTTTGTAAGTTATTTTATTTTCATTTGTTCGTATAATTGATATTCAACAAAAATAAATCTTTTAATTGAAAAATACAAGAAAAAAGTTGAGGCGATATGCCGTTTTAATAAGAAAGCCGCTAATTAGCGGCTTTCGTTATTCTATACTGTTTATCTGCCCAAGAAACAATTTCTTTCCCCTGCTCTATACTGTCTTGTACAATCTTGTAACGCAAATTGCCTTCGTAGCCCAAAATTTTATGTAAACTTTCGTAGGCATAAAGTAAAGGTCTTGTCATTTTTTTATCGCGTTTAGCTACTGCATTTTGATAATCCTTAAATTCAGGGCTTTGTCCGCTTTTAAGGTTATCCTTAACATTTAGCACACCGTCTAATGCTACCAATACGCCATTCCATGCTGTATTGCCTGCCATTTTTACGTACTTGGGATCATCATAATAATTGCCGTCCTTACCGGCTTTCTCCGAAAGTATTTGTCTGGCGTTTGCCAAATAACGCTCTGCCTCTTTTATGGGATTTGTTAATGGTTTCATATATCTTTTTTTAATCTTAATGTATTTGTGCCGCAAAATTACAAAAAATATTTTAAAATCAAATATAGATTAACCTGAGTTTTGGATAAGGATTTTAGTTAAAATATAGATAATTGCCCGTATTGAGGTTCCACATTGACCTTAATAGCGGGCTTTTTGTCAAAGAAACAGTATGCACCAAGCACAGCAATTAGATTCATAATGAAGTTGTGAATAGAACGATGTCGTGAATAACATTACCGATATTTTTGAGCATATCGTTAATTGTTTCTATAATAGAGCGTTTCCGCAACAAAATTCTATCCCA
>Ga0123357_10010924_pt1 | contig 11593 bp, 7 predicted proteins | sample TergutEmb28metaG_FD_89873 | JGI IMG/M metagenome (GOLD analysis project Ga0123357, IMG submission 89873) | Embiratermes neotenicus P4 segment gut microbial communities from Petit-Saut dam, French Guiana - Emb289 P4 | ecosystem: Host-associated > Arthropoda: Insects > Digestive system > Gut ...
CGTGAATGAAGTAAGTAATAATTGTAGAAAGAGGCATCTTATTATGTGAAGTATTTTGGTGGCAAAAAAATAGGGAACCTTACTTTCTGAAACACCTATATAATTTGTTGAATTTAATCAGTTAGTGAAGTTCAGAGTCACGTTTGGCATACTGTCTTGCGGGCTGAAAAGGTAAAGGTACAGTTCATCCTAGAACAGACCATTAGAGTCCAGAGGTCTGAATAGGAAATATCTAATTTGTAGGCTTAATTATATACACAGCATTCCTAGGATTTTGGTAAAGCTTACTGGTCATGTAAAGAATAGGAGATAGGAATAAGTAGAACACAAAGTTACAAAACAAACAAATTGTTTATGGTTGCCGTCCAACACCATAATATATTTAGTTTTTCCTTATTTTGATGGCGATATATTTTGGTCCTTCTGACCATCATCTGGCCATGTTACAGAAATGTAACTTAAGGTACACGTAGTGCAATCATGTAGTGTGGGATCCCGCAGTACTTACAATTATATTAAAATATAAGTGAAATATTAAAAATGCATAACGTTGAGTAGTTATGTGGCTGTCTAGGATTTTATAACTACTCGATATTATGCATTTTTAACGTTTTACATATATTTTAATATAATCGTAAGTATTTTTGGATCCCACACTACATGACTGCACTGTAAGTACCTTAAGTCAAGTTTCTGTAAGATGGCCAGATGATGGTCAGAAGGATCGAAACATGTCGCCGTTAAAATAAAGAAAAACTAAATTTATTGTTGTGTTTGACGGCAACTATAAACTAATTTTTTATTTTGTAACTCAATAAACACAACGGGATATCCTCTTTAAAAAATTTAAAATACACGAAGTGCTTAGCCGCTGAATTAACTTCAACCAGTTCCGTTAAAAACAAATCACTTTCGTATAACACTTGCGATTAACATAAATTGACTATGAATATCAATAGACTGATGAAGAATTATTTATGTATTAAAAGAAAAGTTATTTTTTACATATTAAATTCAACGTCAGTTCTGTTTAAAATAGATTAATTCATTTAATTTAATTAAACTTCGTTTAAGAAGAATCCACAGCGAAGATATAGAGAGGCATACTTTGGTGTGACCGGTAAAATTTCTTTGCAAAATTGAATAAATTTAATAAAGCAATAAGAAACTGTATCCTAAATTAGTATGGGTTTTCAAAATACATTTCGCTGATCCATCATAAAAACTCTGCTTCTCGAAAAACACTACGCAGTGCGCAGTGGACAGGACAGTTGGAAATAATGAAGCTTCAGTTAAAGTTTTATAAATCAGTACTGTTTTAGACAACAAACGCAGCTTAAAATCGCTGGACGTCAACGCTATTAATTACAAATTCTGCCTGACGACTCTGAAAATGATCGGCGACTGAAGCAGAAGGAAATATAAACACGGGTGTAGTGTTGTGTGAATGTTACTTTGAGATGCGTCTGGAGTTTGCAGCGGTGCAGTCTCCAGGGGAAGGTGCCCTCACCTCGTCGTGCATCTGCCTCGACAGATCCTCCAATTGTTGTCTCGCATTCTGCAGACTTTTCCTTTCCACGTGGTCGTGTGGCGTGTGAGCCAGAAGTTCATGCAGTGTGATGATGTACCTCGGAATCTAAACAGAATAAACAGAAAAGTTCGTACAAAGAGGCCATGTAGAAATACAAGCATGGCTAAGGAAATGACATGAAAATATGCCTTGCTGAAAGAAGGAATATGGTATATCTCAAGCACTTGTGTCTGTGCCAGAAAATTGGCTTATTTCATAACCATTTTCTAAAAGTTACGAAGTATGGACACAAGGAGTTTAATGTCGTCGTGTATCGCCAAATTAATCATTTGGTTTCATTAATGTAAAAATACAAATTATGAACTTAATTATGTCATTTTCTCCATTCTTTAGGGGAATTTATAGCTTATGTGTACAGGCCCTCCTCGTCATTCTGCACTGAACGGTCCTCAGGTTCTTGCAGATATATATGACAGGACGTGTAATATATGGCCAAATAAATTACCTCCATGGTAAGAACGGTTCTTAGAAATGTGATAGCTGCTCAGCCAAGTAGGAAATTTCCCCTTCTACGAAACCAGGAGTTTTATTGCGGTGTTCACAAAGTGTATTGAAATATATTACAGGCCAGCTGAATCGATCCAATACTTATGTCATCTGTTTCTCCAAGATGCATTGTTATAATCCTCCCGCCTCTAAATGGATCTCCTAGAAGTCTATTCTCTTGAGATTTTCAGGCTGAAGTCTTGTACTTATCTCTTAGACATGTCCTACATTGCCACACATCTACGTTCATTTAATAGCCAAATACGTACATAAACACAGTTGATATGTAACCGAGGAATGATACGTGTGGCCACACGTGGCACTCATGAGAGGAAGGAAAATGCACTCACGGAAAGCCAGATGGAAGAAGACACCTTGCAAGACCGAGGCTTAGAAAAAAGCATAAAATCGAAATAAATCTTAGAAAGGGTGAGAGGGCGTGAACTGTACTGACGTGGCGCTGGGTACAGACAAGTGGTGGGTTGCTGTGGACACGGTGTGGAAGCCTAGGGTTTCATTAAATGCGGAGAATTTGTGCCATTTTACGGCATAAGGACATTGGCGGTGTTCGTCGAGATGTCATCTACCGGCTTTCCATCTCCCGTTTCTTTCCTTTCCACGCCTCCGTCACCCCCACCCCCTCACGTGGTTCTGTAGATTCGTCCTTAGTGCGGTTAGGTAGAGCTGTCTTCACTCTGCGACCGGACGCCGTCTGTTACGAATCTAAATTTCGTTTAGGGATCTGATTTCGTAATTATATTTCGGAGCAGAAAGAGAGTGGTTGTTCGGATCTTTGGCAGTGCTGTGGGGTAGTTTTATGTCACATTGTATTCCCACAGCTTTGTCAAGTCATTTGTTTTTGGTTACTATGTGGAATATTCTACTTTCTTCTTGTGTCAGAAAATATTACTGTGGGACGAATGGCAGTTTGGTATATTATGCTTGTTAATTTCAAAGTTATTACACAAATATAAGTATATGTGTATATTTTATTTGTTTGTAATAACCAAGTTATCTTCTTCTGGAATGTAAGAACCGGAACGCTGATATTACGATGCGTGCACCGCTCTCCCCCCCCCCCTCTCTCTCTCTCTCTCACAGCTTCCACTAGATATCAATAAGAGAGGGAATTTACGTAGAACGTAATAATGCGGCTCGTTGGTGCAACCATTGTTGCAGTGGAAAAGCAATAAGTATTACATATTCTGAGTGTGTGTCTGCAGCCTTAGTTATGCAGCATGCAAAGCGCACGAGCCATATTATATTGTCATATGTGACCTGCTGGTTCTACCATATTTTTCCACATTATTTCAAAAACGGCACGACTTTTGGAAAAAATTATTGAACACAATATACGTGTTTTGATTTTATCTACAGCTCTTTTCTGAAACATTTCTCATTCTGAGAGAAATTGAGCAAGATATCATCATAAATGCACATAGGTATTCGTGTAAATTACCCATTATTCTTGTCAGATTTTAATGAAACTTTGAATTTTATCGAGAGATTTTCGAAAAATACCCAAAGAGCAAGTTTTAAAAAATCGTCCATTATGAGCCGACTTGTTCCACGTATGATAAAGATAACGGTCGCGTTTCGTAATGTTACGAAATCGCCTAAACAGGAGAGGCAATGGTGCAAATTGTCGGAATACCTGAGGATATGATAGCTTCTCAAAAAGGATCTGTCCTGTGAAGTTAGTTACAGAGATCAACGCAGAAGAACTAAAAGTAAATTGGGCCCATCCATAAAGTAGAACAGTAGAGGCACAAACCTGGTGCATGGGGTAAGTAAGGAAGGTTTCCAGGCTGCGCCCCTGACACGCCGGTTTGTTCTCTAGCCTCGCCAGCAAGGCTGCGAACGGAGCGGTTTGCTTGCATTCAGTGAGCACCTGCAGACTGTAATGGTGATTGCGCACGTACTCCTGATAGATACTGAGCATCGGCAGCAGCATGTCGAACAGGTCCCCTGCACGTCACAAACACACAATATCTGACTTTCTGTCCTAATAATGGACTAGCCAAATAACTGGTTAAATAATTAACACAAGAACTGATTATCTAACAAAATGATTAGTTAATTAAAATTAAAGCCCACTGGCAACTATAAGTACATGTAGCACCTATTGTAATGTTTATAAATTCTGCATTTTCCTCCACACAATGTATTTATGTGTTTCGTGTAACTCACAGTAAATACCGATTATTGACCTATAAAGCATTAGCTGATCGGTCTTTGTGACAGACACGGACTGTGTTCTGTTTGAAGCAGCAACTGCTGTAATATATTACTGAGATTAAAGCCAGTGTCCAAAGAGTTACACAACCTTGTCACTGCGAGGATCACCACACTGATCGAAATTCCTCCCTGTCGGCGAATATTGTTTTATAAGGAACTACGTAATGACGCTAGGGTTTTTACACAATTTTCTGCTACATTTCTTTCATGATGAGTACTCTGCAAAATTAATACAAATTAACACTCATTTTTCAACCGACTACATTTATCAAACGCAATGTGATCTCTTTGTAAGGCGCAAAACAAAACTATGCCATTCTCATTATGCAACACACTGATGCCTGACTTTGCGCCACCCATCTCGTTTTTCCCGAGCTCAAAATGGAGATTAAGGATACTCCCTGTACCGCACTCATAATAACCAGTAAATAACTTAAGAAATACACTAAATAAGCGACATTTTCAAACATAGGGGGAATAATTAAAATGGTAAAAGAACTAACTGAACAGAGAAGGGGATTAATTTAGTAAAACACCAAACAAATAGCAATGAATAATGCACTATACGTAAATATTTTCACACTGTTAATAACTACATTTAAGTAGGTAAATTAGAGTGTTCTCGTTGATTCGAGGCTGATGTTGATCCTGTTTTTGAGGCAATAACATCATGCAAAACTGGTATGAAAATAACACCGCCTCTTAGAAGTTACCGAGAGTAAGAATAACAGCTGTATCAAAGATATTACCTGGACGGCTTGTACTGAATTTTTAGCGCTTATATCTTCGTTTACTGTTAAAACTGTACTTACATTCTAAAGAAATTATAATTCAAAACATAAAAATCCAACACCCTTTTAAAGCTTATTTTACTTTCGTTCGATTTTTGGATCATACTACATTTTTGGACCGAAATATTCGGCGCTTGTAGCAGTAAACACTAGTGGGGTCATCTTACCAAGGACCAATGTAGGCCAACTTTCCATGCGGGACGTAAGACCTTTGAGGAATATCTGATGTAGAAACAGGACTGTCTCGCTGTTGAGAAAGATGGAATTCACATCTTCATGGGAGCACGGTGGCTTCTTAGAACTGGCAGCCATTTTGAAAGGTCTCAAGAAGCAGGACACCAATACTTCCAACTGTTCCATATATTCTTCCTCAGCTTCTACCATTCGAAACACTAAGCTGAAAATAAAGATATATACCACATTCTCTACCGTAATAGCCGTAAAGAATGCATAAGGTCTTCTACATTTCAGTGGTGTTTTTTGAAATAACTATTCCAGGTAGCGGAAACAAGTGGATTAAAATCTTTCAAACTAAAGACAGAAGCTAACTCTGAATTCTTTCCTTCCATCTTAGAACTTAAAAACCTCTCTGACAAAACTTCACTGTTCTGTTATTTTGGAAATTTCCTTTAGGTGTTTCAAGTAACTACTTACCCGGAGATAACATTTCTAAAATTACGTACGCATTTCTTGTTTTCCCCGTTCTTCTTAGAAGCCCTGCCTATTAAAACGCCCTTGTTTCAATGGCCGTTGTCCTAAACATTTCTCCGTACCCATCCAGACCGGCCTTGGGGCCCAACCAGCCTTCTTTATATGGCTACCGGTCGTCTTTCCCGGGGTTAAAGCGGCCGAGGCGTGGGGTTTACCACCCAGTCCCATCTACTGCCAAATGTAAGAATGAGTAGAGCTGTATCTCTACTCCCCCACTGTGTCTCTTATGGCATGTTATGGGGCGACCTTGGCCTTTAGTTTAATTTTAAAATTAATACGTGACCTGCATAATTAGTCACTCGTTATGTGATGCTCTAAATTATGTGCTAATACGTCATCACTGCTGATTACAAATACTTCCGGAACCTATTCAAATATTACAGATTTATGTGTTTTCTTGCCGAAGGAAGCACAAACTAGAAATCAAGTGTTCCCATTCATGCAGAAACTCCATCCTACATGAAGTTTAACAAATTTCAGCTACTTTCACGAAACTCGAGTTATGAACGCAAGGCTTTCTTAGTACCGTCAGAACTGCAAGGGTACAACCCGTCAGTAAATCCTAATGTGTTAGAACTCTGCACTATTTATTGTGATTTCAGAACAACTGCAAGCACTTACCGAATTTAGTCTGCTCTTTATTTCGTTACTTCATTTCGGCGACTGCATGAACCAACACACGAGTTTCTCTACATTTCAAAAAAAAAATCTATTACTGTTTGGTTTAGTTATTCGAAACGCTGCAGGGTGGAATACGCACAGATATAATAGAGACCAAAGCAATATATTCACAACTTTAAGCCTGCGGATGACACGCATCATATTTTCCAAGTTGAAACTGTCAGGATTCAGGAAACCCCCATTTAATTATTTGTTTACAACGTTTTTAAACTGCGAAATCGTCAATTAAAAAGTTTGTACGTTGTAATTTCACTTGAAGTTATACGTTCATATACGTCGTACTATACACACTCACTGTGGAATTAAATCAACATTGAGAACAAAAAAGAGGTTTCAAAGTAGCTATAACGCGCAGTTCATAATATAGATGTACGATCAAAGATATTAACAAAATACGAAGGTAAGGAAAAAGATTTTGATAGGTTTTGTCTGTCCCTTACACGACGATTCGCATTTTATTAATTTCCAACCGATCTAAAAACAAGAAAACATATATGGATAAATGGGAGAAATTTAATTAAATTAAATCGAAATGTTACTACAATTATCGTATGGCATTAAAAGGGCTTCCATTCTTTATAGGATTGCAAACAACGGCCGTCTAACACAAATTATAATATTGTGTTAGACTGTCTGCCGTTGTTTGTGATCTTACCACAACGCAACGGAAAATTCTACGTCAAGGTTTCTTTCTTCCAGTTAATTTCTATCTTCTTCTATCGACCTTAACATATAATGTATTTATCCACATACGCAAAGCCTGCAGAAAACAGAGAGGTCGAATTTTCCGTTAATTTAATTAACGCAATTACGCAAATGAACTTGCATTCTGTTTGTAAATTTACTACACATGAATTCTAATTAGACGTTCCAACACACACAAACATCAAGTATTCAACAACACACAATTATTCACCGCAAGAATATTCTATATAGTGCTGGTGATCTGTGGTTAAGTTCTGAACCAGGTAGGAATTTACAAGAGAAATTCGAAATACGACCACATTAATTTAGAGAAGAGAGGTTTAGTGACATTCATTAGAAAAATAACCATGTCAAAGAATCCACGCGACAAATAAAAGGGTTTTGTTCCCTCTACTTAGAGTTTGTAATAAAATCTGTCCGTCAAATGAAATTCAGTTTAAAAATATCAACTTAATAGCGTAAACATCATTCTGGCGAGGTAAATGAAAAAAAGGTAGAAAGTTTGCTGTCTTAGGAAATGAAATATTGTGTCGTTTGTTGCCAGGTATCAGCATCTCGAGAATGTGCTGTCTTCATCACCGTGACAAGAGAGAAACACCTTGAATATATATATATATATATATATATATTGTTTGCAAAGTTCCTACCCATGTGCTGAAGTTTATGACGTATCATTCCAGAATACAGAAGCCTTTAAAGTCCACGCCTTGCGAATTTCAGATCTTACAGATATATATATATATATATATATATATATAAAAAAACAAATTGACACGAAACTAATCGCCATCTATAAAAGGAATATTTGTTCACAAATGTACCGTTTATATTTATTATTTTCTAGATAATTAGCACAAAATACAAACGTTAATTTGACAAGTACATGTTTACGTATTGTTGTGTTTAGTTATGTGGCATTATTTGGCATCTCTATATTCAGAACTTTATCACTAATTTGTAGTCAGTAAGTCTGGAAGCCTGGGAATCAGTTCCCAGCAAAGTCACTGCGTCCCGACCGATCGTCATGGCGCATCACTTTTTCGAAAGAGTGTGTATCTACAGCTCTGTCCACGGCAGCCAAGTCGATTAGAAGGATGGAGATCATCTACTGTAATTTCATGGAGGAAAATTTTTTGACATTCGACAGTTATCCTCCGAGACCACTTTGTCCAGCATTATAAAATATTATAACGTGGGGTCAGAATCACTAGTGAGTTTTGGTGCAACGTTTTGTATTATCAATAAGAGGATAAGAACATGAAACACTGTTTCCATTGGACGCCATTAAATCTAATACGGGAAATTTGGGACGGAGGCCAAAGTTTTACATCAGCTCAATAATATGGTATTAATACAGAACTTAGCCGGTCCCATTGGCCGCGCAGTCTAAGGCTTAGTTCTATGGCCGCTCGCCTGCTGGGATTGTGGGTCCGAACTCACCGGGGGCATGGATGTTTGTCTGTTGTGAGTGTTTTGTGTTGTCAGGTAGAGGTCTCTGCGACGAACTGATCACTCGTCCAGAGGAGTCGTACCGACTGTGGTGCGTCGTTGTGTGTGATCTAGAAAACCTCATGAATGAGGAACCATACGCAATCAATGTGATTGAGCTTAATATAGGAGATACATCACTGGATGTATTTCATACATGCCATTAATAGTGACCGTCAAACACGATTGCTGAATGTCCTCGGACAGATTGCAATGATACTGGGAGATAAAAAAATACAGAACTCAGGCCTATTCTGCATTCATTTCAATCTGATTTCTCTTTGCGAAGTCCTCATGTAAGGCATTTCATTTTATGTGGCACTCTTTCTTGCATGCCCAACTTTTGCGTAAAATAAAAATTTCGGATCAAAACCTTGAGACCGACTGGCAAAATCAACATTTATTACGTACAGAGTAATGCTGGACTACAGGAACATGAGAATAAAACAATATACTGCAGATGAGATGAAGTTCATGAGAATATCTGTTTATAATATCACTCCGAATCACTGAGGAATTTCGAATTAGAGATGATATAAAGCGCAACCGGTTATAGAATGTGTAGAATATCATTACAGAAGACTGTTTAGAAACACATAAAATGCTCTGTTGCTTCAAATGTGCGTCTAAATGAGCGGTTCTAACGTGTTAAATGCAGTAATAATAGCGGAGGCAGATATCATATTGCGTGTAAAGGCTTTATCAGAAGATGTCATTAAGAACACAGGAATATCAGAAGTATCAGTTTAGACGATCAAAATTTGATCCCGGAATCGTCCAAAGACGAGTCAGAGAGGGTCGTAGAAACAGTTATCTAGAATTCAGGAAGTTGGTCCAGCCATAATACCCGATTTATTTTACGACAGGTGGGAACCCAAACTCAAAGCACGCCGCAGTACACATTATCCAGATCGAACTATTCCTTACAGTCGGTTTAGAGAGTAGACAACAGGCTGCGGCTCGTTCCTCAGCCGGCGAAAAAGGTCTGCTTTCTAAACGTGCAGACTGACACTGAGGCCAACTGAGCCTCATATTAAATGGGTATTGGGTGCTCTTTCACCGCGGGCAAAGCAACCGGGGCGTGAAGTTGACCACTCAGGTCCACTTAGAACCTTCAACTCCAAGCCAATGCTAGCATAGTCATTTCAAAGAGGATACAACCACGTCCTTCCACATCATTTCAAATCAAATATATGTAATTATTTTTTCATCCAATTTGACGATAAACAAACACTGTGGATGGTACAGAGCTTCAAATACCCAATGCAAAAAATTTGTAAGAGACCGATTTATACCTGTTCCGCTTGCGCATGCTCTCTGCGTGCGGTGATTTGATGTATTGCTCTACTATTTGTTTCCAGCGCCTGCGACAAAGCCAGCCCCGGAAGAAGCTTTGAACCTTCTTGATCTTCCGAAGTTCCAAAGTCTCTTGACAGCTGCTGGCAGTGGATGATCCTGCACCCCCTGCACTGGGCTGTAAGCTCAGCCCACTGGCCAGGCTTGTGCAAGTGCTGTAGGAAGGTACTGGTCGCCACTCCTTTTTCAGGGCACACAGCTGAGAAAAGCGAATCAGTCGTTGCATTTCAGTACATTAATAACTGACCATAAAGGCGTCATTCTCTTTGTTGAAATAAAAAAAACAGGAGGGAAATCAAAAGGCAATAAATTCCTTCTGAAAGTATAAACTCTATGTGATTGTCATTTGGACAGTGACAAGTTATTGGATTATTACTCAGAAATTCAGGTTTATAGCAACTGTCATTTCGTTGATATTTTCCGTGTTTATAATCCACCCGAAAGGCATTACAACTTAAAACTTTAATGGACATTGGTAGTCATACATACCAGCCGTTTTAAAATCAAGAAACTCAATACTTCGACCACCGAGTTTCAAATGGCTTGTATAAATACACTTCAACGTCAGTAGCTGAAGTGACTACTTTGTAGATAGGTGACTTAAGAACTAAAACTTTATATATTAGTCTGATGAGCTTCGTTGTTGAAGGGTTAAGTATAGCCTAATATACTGTAAACATATATAAACATATAATGATGTATCAGTCAAACACAACAAAAACTTTATTATGTTTATTATTGTATTAGGGCGACATGTTTCGATTCCTATAAAATCATCGTCAGGCCCTTCTAAGAAAACAGATCCTTACTTAGCAATGTTTAAAATGCGCTGTGGGATCCCAAACGCTTACATTCTTGATAAAACTATGTATAAAATGCATGTGTCGTTGTGTTCTTATTATACAATCAGGATAGTTATTTCTAAAACTTTAACCGGTACATGTGAAGGAAACGTTAAAAATTTTTTAAAAACTATAAAGTAATGTTGCGCTTGTTAAGTGATATCATCCCTATGTTGATTTATATTCTTGACGAAGGTTTAGGATGTTATCTTCAGTGTGGAGTGGTTGGATTTCTATAATGACAGTGAAGGCGTATTGATGTCATTTATTTCACGAAGTAATTGCTCTTGTGCAACTTGTCGTTCATGTATGCTGACTATGTAGTCTTTGTCACGTTGTATATCAATAACTTCGTGAAATAAATTACATCAATACGCCTTCACTGTCATTATAGAAATCCAACCACTCAACACTGAAGATAACAGCCTAAACTTTCGTCAAGAATATAATATCAACATAGGGATGATATCACTTAACAAGCGCAACATTACTGCATAATTTCTTTTAATTTTTTTAACGTTTTTAACGTTTCCTTCACATGTACCGGTTAAAGTTTTAGAAATAAAAAGGTAAAGGTAAATCAGTCCCGTTACAGGCCCGGAGTGGCCCAGAGGGTTCCAGGAAGTTAAGGTTCCCAGATTTCATGACAACGGCACAGGATGGTGGTAAGGTTGTCAGCCTTACGCACCGGCCGCCTTTACCCC
>Ga0123357_10010925_pt1 | contig 11591 bp, 7 predicted proteins | sample TergutEmb28metaG_FD_89873 | JGI IMG/M metagenome (GOLD analysis project Ga0123357, IMG submission 89873) | Embiratermes neotenicus P4 segment gut microbial communities from Petit-Saut dam, French Guiana - Emb289 P4 | ecosystem: Host-associated > Arthropoda: Insects > Digestive system > Gut ...
TGTGTGTATATGGACTGGATTGGGCTGGCCCAGGATAGGGACAGGTGGCGGATGCTTGTGAGTGCGGTAATGAACCTTCGGGTTCCGTGAAATGCGGGGAATTTCTTGACTAGCTGCAAACCAATTAGCTTCTCAAGAATGACTCTGCACCGTGGAGTAAGTAAGTATACACACACATATATATACACCTATATGTGTGTATATATATATACATACATACATACGTGGGCCGGGTAGCTCAGTTGGTATAGCGAATGACTAAGGGCTTGACGGTTCGGGATCGAATCCCGGTGGGGACGAGATTTTCCGCCCGTCCAGACCGGCCCTGGGGCCCACCCAGCCTCCTGTACAATGAATACCGGGTCTTTCCCGGGGTAAACTGCGGCCGGGGCGTCCTTACACACACACACACACACACACACACACACACACACAGTGGTGCGAAAAGTACTTGACACTCGATGCTTTACATGTTGCATCTAGACTCGTGTGTATTTGGGAGGAAAGTGTCGAATTGGTACTGACATGCGGGCACTGAAAGTCATCGCGCAAACATGATGTGGGCCCTAACTGATACGGCTGGTATTTTGTTTTACTGCGCAGCTAAACACACACACACGGAGGGCCTCGCAGACATAAAAACATTACAAAATCTATTTTCCCCTTTTTGTTAGGCAGACAAGACGATGTCATATCCTACGTGTGGACTGCTATTAATTCCACACCTCAACATCCAACATACAAGAACAGTCCTCATTTTGCACAGACGTAACCGTGTGGCGGTTAACCCCCAAAAGGTAGCGACAGGCAAGTGATTAAGAGACAAATGGAACACAGTATCGCCAGTCTGTCTTGTATGAACACATTAAGTTGGGTGCATAAGCAACCTTCGAGAATACAACTTACGTGCAATCCAATGCACCGTTCAAACTTCATCTAGCGGAAGGACTATCCAAGAAACGTTTTCGAGTCCGAATTCGTAACACAAAAATGATTCCTGGACTAAATATCATGTTCAGTCCGATTTATACCCTTGATTAAGAACCTCTGGCTGAGTTCGTCTAGCATCGACGATGTTACGACACACATCGAATAGCCAAATTTAACGATGAGAAGTACTTTGCGTGTTCAACGAGATAACCCATATGGCGAAACTGTTAACCATCACGTCAAAGTATCAAAACTGTAGAAGTCACCAACATATTCATATCGGTAAATAATGCCGCTAGACACGGCGCTGGAAGTAACATACGTAAAACCATGAGTTACGATCTGAAACAACACGGTGGGTGTTACAATGTTAATTTCTCATACATGCTGTATTTGGAGCACAGCTTTGTATAGGGCTGACAGGGAAGTTTTGAAAAGTCTTGATGGAGAAGGATGGAGATGATCTGCTAGACCAATCCCGTGGGAAACTTAGTATTACACAGAGTCAAGGAGAAAAGAAATATCCTATATATAATAAAAAGGAGAGTGGTCGAAGGCTAGCTCTACTGATCACTGCTTGCTTAGGAACAGCCTTCTAAAACACGTTTTTGAAGGACAGATACGACAGACAGAAGTGAAGGGAAGACGAGGAAAAAGACGTAAGCTGATACTGGATGTCGTTTAAGGAAAACAATAAGATACTGTAAATTTAAAGAGGAAAAACTAGATGGCACCCTGTGGAGAACTGGCTTTGCAAGAAGGTGTGGGCCTGTCGTAAGAGACTGCAGAATGAATGAATAATGCAAATGCAGTCAGTACAGCTGCTGACTTCTTTGTAGCTCTTATTTCCCATGATGATTAGTCCTCTGGGTTCCTCTGTCCTCAATAGCAGGGTTGACTGCCGACGTTTTGACAAAAGGTACTGGGTTCGCCTTCAATGACTGATGAACCCTAGATGATGAATACGAAGGCGGCAGCTTCCTTCGAAATGTCGAAAAATAAAGAGCCGTGCTTCTCAACATAACCCACAAGACCTTGATCATGAACATCAACGCTGTGAAAACTTCCAGTCTCGCACATTCACTTCACCATTACTGTAAAGGCAACATGGCTGGCCCCGCGCGGCTGCTTTACTGGCGACTCATGAGAATTCAAGCAACAACGTATTTCTCAATTTCCCGCCACGGTGTAAGTAACGTACAGTTATAACACAATGCACCAACCTTCTACTGACGACACGATTTCATGATGACATAATCTCAAAGACGTTTCAGACGTACCTTACCAATGTAGGTACGATCTAGGGCCAAAATGGACATGGTTGCAACTACAGCCGTGCTGTAAGACGCAGTAAAACTATCTTACGTCCACACATATCAAGCAATGTGCCGGCATATTATCTCGCTGCTTCATGTGCATACACGTTAATATTACGCAGTTGCATTCATGGCCCCGAGTTCGAGGAAAACGAACTTCCGATGAAGTTGGCAACAAGCCCGTAATAAACACACCGCCAACAATCTTGTACAGGCTACAAGTTAATTTCGCTCACTGCATGCAATGGTGGCACAACTCAAAACCTGCCATTTTCAGTTCATAATACTACTACCGCGCTCAAAAATACACATAATACATCCGACAATACCGGCACACTTCTCAGTCCAAACATACCCCGCTTTATGCCACTACTGTCGGTTGTAGTTGTTATATTTTTGAGCTGAATCGCAGTATTAACTCCAAATCGGCAATTTTTGGATTGTGCCACAACTGCATTCAGTGAGCGATTTACACCTTTATAAACACTGACCTCCGTTCTTATTTAAAGATTCAGCTCGTACCGCGCAGTAAACTCTCTCCGTCTCGGTTGTAAAAACCGATCAGTTCACGCTGTATAGAAAAATAACACTCACTTGTTCTGGGACCCATACAAAACGCATGAATATTCAGTGTGAGAAGAACGTAGAATTTTTGAATGTTTAACCCGGTGGTGAATAAACCACTGGGCTTTCAAGGGGGCAAATTATGTTTAAAAATTAATTTCTTCCCTAGCGGAAAAACAACCTGCAACTTAATAACGAAGGTCATTCGGTTAATACCGCATCGGTAAATAAACACGGTTTATTTCGAGAATTACATCCAGTGGCGACGTCAAAAACGAGTGGAGTTATACCTCTACTCTCCCTACCTGCCTTCATAGCAAGAACAATGACAACTTTTCTTCTGCCGAGAACCATTCGAAGAGACTTATGAATCGATGGGCAAAATCCAGAATTCATGAATATAAAAGCGTGTAGCATATACGTACGCTAACATCTGTTACAGAAGAAGCAACTTTGACTGCGCTAATTGTGTTGCATAACTGGAGAACTCCAACTACCGAACAAACAAAACATTTCCGCCCGATGAACCGTTCGTACTCGACAAGGCGAATATAAATATTTACCAACTGGGTCAACAATAAATTACACCAGAGTACAGAAAACGAAACAGAGAAGACTGAGACCGCTAATACCACGCACCAACAGAACGAAAATCTCAATGAAACCTTATTAAACTTTAAGAGACGAAAATCAATATGAGTTCTATATAACGATTCAGTTCGTACTGCGCAATAAACACACTCCATTTCGGCTATAAAAGCCTATCTGTTAATGTTGCATTGAGAAACAATCGCTGTCTGTTGAGATGCATACAAAACACATAAATGCACTCTGTGGTCAAAACACAGAATTCCCTATTGGTGCATAAAACGATTAATACAGGCCATTTTAAATTACGTACATGTTCCTTTTACCCAAAACTGTTCAGAGTAGGCTGTACATGGGTTGCTTAAAGTAGACGCCACTGAATGTATGTAGACGTGGTCCTATAGCTCCCTGCATTCATAACCTTAGCACCAGATGTAAATGGGTAGTCAGCTTCGCACGCCGGCCGCTTTAGCCCTGGGATATACGCCCCCGTTACCCATTTAATAGGAGTCACAGCCCCCCCCCCAGTCGAACTGGGCGTGGTAAAGGGCAGAAAACTCTCCCCTCCACAAAAACTCGAACCCCGATTGTTCGGTGGTCACAACCTGTAGCAGTCACTACGCTCACTGCACTATGCAGGGCTCCTATAATCTGGGAACACGAGCACACGTGGCGAGTCGGGTGTCCTCATTCTGTTGTACGATTTTCTAGCGCGGTGGTGCAAATGAAAACGAACACAGGAGTCACATTACGACGAGCATCGAAGACAAAAGCTATGCAAATGTCAAACGCAACGTCTCACCGCCAACAACTCATTCCGATTAATGCCAAGTTGCCTCCGGCCTGTTTACAAGGCGACAGCGCACCTGTGTTTTGGATATCTCCGACCCCAGGTAGCACGCTGCGTCCACTACACCCAGAGGCTCTTGTTCACTTTACATCTGGTTTGTTTTTCCCCCTTTCTAAACATCTAATATCCCACAACCATTATTCAAAATTGATTACTTTAGTAACTGATTGTTCCTACAGCAGGACTGCTTTCTTTCTTTCACAATTGACTTTTAATGAGGTAAGAACATGCTCTGAGCCGAGTCAGCTCAGTAGGTACAGTGACCAAACTAATGACCGACAAATCGGGTTTTTTTTTTGAACGGAAAAATTTCTCTACTCAAATCCACTACGACCAACCATGGGGCCCATCCAGCCTCCTACGAATAAGTACTGGAGGGTAAAGTGACCGAAGCGTGAAGCTGTCCACTCACATTCGTTAGTGCTGATAAGAAGAATGAGTAGATCGATACTTCCACTTCCCCCTACGTCTTCAAGGAATGGTGCTTAATTTACAAACAGAAACAACATCACGTTCATCTCCACGCCGAAGACCGATTCTCCTGCAACTAAAAAAAAAACTAAACTCCGTGGCTTTAGTCCGCGAGCGAACCAATGATTCTCCTGCAACAGTACATAATATTCGATCGTGAACGTGGGCGCAGCCTGGATAAAATTCTGTGGTTCCCTTCTGTTACAGAAAGAAAACGCAACGTTACAATTTTGAGCGTTATTTCCGTCTCATGTCACACATGGAGAAATGAGCTTCAGTGGTTCAGGGGATTATATCACGAATGCCGGAATGTGAAATATAATATTATGTCATGCTGAACGGCTCAGCAAATGAGTACCAGCTGTTTCAATTGTTGAACATAAAAATGTACGCAGTACGTTTCTCCGAAACGTCCGTACCTATATACATTACACACCACACGACATCACACCACACACCTCGAAACATCACAGGATATAGCAATTCTGTTCGGTAAATGGGCAATATACCCGCGGTAGCACAGTGGTTAAAGTGCTGTGCTACAAATCGGAAGGTCGCTGGTTCGATCCCAGCTAGTGTCAGTGGATTTTTCATTGGCATAAAATCCTTCCGATCGCGCTATGGCCCTGGGGTCGACTCAGCTTCTAACAGGCGGCCGGTGCGTAAGGCTGACAACCTTGCCAACATTCTGTGCCGCTGTCATGAAATCTGGGAACCTTAACTTCCTGGAACCCTCTGGGCCACTCCAGGCATGTAACGGGACTCCTTTACCTTTAAATGGGCAACATACAGACGTGTCAAAATCTGACAGGTTCGAATACTGAAAGGCAGCGGTGATTCCGATGGTGGTGGTAATAAAAAGCAGAGCAGTCTCTACACGCCACGAAAGCATATGGGGGTAGTTGAGGTACAGCTCCACTCACTCTCAACCTCGGCAATGGATGGACGTGAGTGGTCAGTCTCTCTCTCCAGCCGCTTTACTTAGGAGAAAGAACCGCCAGTAACAGCTGAATAGGATGCTAGGTGGGCCACAAAGTCCCCGCCGGAATTCGAACCCCGGATCGTTCAGCCCGTAGCCTAGTCAATATGTTAACTACGCAACAATGATGGTGATGGTGATGGTGATGGTGGTGGTGGTGGTGAAAAGCCGGCGAGGCCAACAGTGGCGATGGCGGGCGTTGTGGAATACATCGAACAAAGTTGTCCTTGTATTCAAACCAGGCACGACGCCATGAACGCGTATGGAACAAACAGTACCTCGGCAGCACATGCAGCCAAGTGGTCTAATTGACGCCCCACTCGCTAAACCCGCTAAGAAAATAACCCCGGTTTTCACAGTAAGTTTCTTCAGCCCCGCAGCCTATGTGGGCTCTCAGGAGAAAGAGACGGAAACAATTCCTCGGTCGTCCAGCTCACAAACTAGTCACTACACTGACTGAGCTACCGCGGCTCCTTGGGCTAATAATCGTAACATAATGTCTTTATCTTCAGTGCTCCATTATTTGTATAGTCCTTCACGCATCAGCTTACTCTTCATTCTTTCGGATTCCCCTCCACCAACACAGCAACTGTTGGTACTGGTAACTCCGTTGGCTGCATTATAGGGACTTGAAAGCAAAGTCACGCGCCGTAGACCCATTTTGTTGCCGGAAAATTAAGGAATATTGTTATTGGGGTACCGGATGGTTTTTTGTTCCTACATTTGTCATGCTGGCTGCTCAGAAGATGGGAAACTCGCTTCTTTATATACATTTTTTGTCCACAGAAAGAACTCCGATTTCTCTAACAAATGGAAGGTAACATCGGTCTGAAATAAATTCTTACTTCACGTGTGGGCTCTGCCAGCTCCGTATTCATAATACCTGGCTTCTTAATTCGAAACTGACCTAATTCCATGCTTCTCAATCTATTTTAGCTCACGGAACCCCCCCGCCCAAAATAAAAAGCTACATAACTTACTGAGGAACCTCTGCATGTTCAAAGTCAAGTCAAATATAAAAACAAATATCAGTATTTACCTTTTACGTACATTACATTTAAAAAATCAACGGCTAACCTCAAACTGATCGATCTGATCGTTTCGCTTGGCATCTCAACTGTGTCGAGCTGTTCAATGAATGGACTGCAGAATCTGGAAGCTTGCGGCCTGAAGGAGCGATTGACTGCGTGCTATCAGTGACGGAACGATTAGTGTCGAATGTCACATCATGAATTGTAATTCGTACATACAAATTTATGACCGTCATCGTGCATTTTCGTTCCTGGGAACCTCGAGTTCCGCGGAGCCAAGTTTTGAGAAACGTTGTTCTAATGCACGCTCCAACCTGCTGTCTCACTGCATCGGTTTCGTCGCGCTCGCGATGCTTCTCACATGAAACGATAAGGATCTGGCAACATAACTCATAATGCTTTAGATATCAGCAATATGAGGCCTCAAATTCATCTAGATATTGCTTTAAAACTCAAGATAACAGGGTGTATCATTCACAAAGGGCCAGTCGGTAAATGCTGGAAAAAAGTGTCGTGGGAATCATACAAAATACACCGCTACAGTACTCTGTGGGGAAAATGCGGAGTTTTAGAGCTGTGAAGCGGGTGGTAGGTATAGTTACCAATGAGTTCTAAAAAGTTCTGAAAAACTACTATGGAAAGTTGTGGGCTCGGTTCGACTCAGGAATCCAGCTGCGGATGAAGACACGGCAAATAAACGTTATCATCTTGAAAACCTGACCGAATTTAGATTATAAAGTAGGCTGATCCTCGGTCGGTCGGTCGGTCGGTCGGTCGGTCGGCAAGCCGGCCAGAAGTCAACACCTGGTTATTCTGAACACCATAAGACGCTAATAGAATAGACCAGTCAACAGGAATTCTAAACCTGTACAGTATCAACGCGAAAGGTAGCCGTCACAACCACCATGCCTCAAACTGGTAAGTACCACTCGCCACAGTTTATCCTTGAATTTAAGTACAATAATGGCTGGAAATCCGGCTTCAAGAAGCACACCTGAACCATTCCAAAATATACTTTTATGTTTTGAAAAACGGCAGAAAGCAGACTGCAAGGAAAGAAAAGACGTCAATATACAGGTTTCCTTATTGGGAAAAAGTGGAACGACTGTCCAATTAATCGAACCAGTTGTTCGAGAATAAACGTCTCAAACCTTATAATAAGGGCTATATCGTTAGGTCGGTTTAGGCATCAGCGACAGCAGAATGGTGTATGCGTGTGTGTGGATGTGTGTGTATGTGTATGCGTGTGTGTGTATATGTGTGTATGTATATGTATGCGTGTGTGTGTGTGGTGTGTGTGTGTGTGTGTGTGTGTGTGTGTGGTGTGGGTGTGTGGGTGTGTGTGTGTGTCTGCGTGCGCGCGCGCGCGCGAGAGAGAGAGAGAGAGAGATTGCAGAACAGTCACCTCATATTACTGCAATTTTAACATTTCTATTCCACCCAAGTCCCTCATTTATCGCGCGGTCTGGGGTGTCGACAGTTTACCGCTTGAAGACTGGCAAAGCTTGTTCGATTCCCAGTCAAGGCATTTTCTGTGTTTGTTTTCCCGCGCCTAGCGATGAACCAGCCCCCCCCCCCAATTCAAGACGCTTCACCAAATAGCTGCCGATTCTTAAATCTCTGTAAACTGAAGGTCCCGGGCTACACTGGCCCGCAGTTCCATGCAGAGAGCAGGTTCAGTGAAGTACCAACGTGCCTACTGTTGAGCCAACCTGATCATGCAGTAAACAAAATTAACACAGAATTGGGAGGTAATGTCGGAACTAATTTTTAAGAAAATTTTAGGGGGGAGTTTATGATAAACGTGTTCGTATCGACTAATAAAACTGCCGGTTTACAAGACACTCGAATCGAACTCCTGACTCCGTAACAGAATTTTCACACGACATAAAAAAAACAGCATTCGCCTATCCACTGAGAACAAGGAGCATTTTTGCCTTGGGTGGAGTGAAGGTGGCCGAGATGTGTAGCTTACCACTCACCTCCATCTACATAAGGTTAAAAATGTGTGGAGTTATACCTCCGAATCCATACACTTCATGTTATGCTGTTTAACGTGATGCCCAATTAAGAACAAAGACGACACTGCCTTTACCTTCAAGATCAAACATAACCTTCAACATGAGGTACAGCTACTGTTGAAGTCTTTCAATATGGTTAACAGCGAAACACGAAGGAAAATAACTGCTGACTCAAAAACAAAAGGTGGGTGACCAGAAACAAGTGAACAACCCTAGACTAGACTACACTAGGGTACAGTAGACTGAACTATACAACATTAGATTAGACAAGAATAAGGCAGGCTATACCAAACGTGGGGCGTACCTAGGGGGGCAGGCGAGTGGTATGGTTACTCCGGGTAGCAGAGTGGAAGGGTCGGAAAACTGGGCGACAAAATGAATATTTGAAATGAAAATTTTAATTTCTTTCGTTCAACAAATTTTAAATTACTGATCCGAATATAAAAAGTTTAATAAATAACGGCGATTTTTAAAACTCTTTAATTTCTGTTACGGACAGCCATTGTAATCACTAGACCCGGACGCCAAAACATCTGGTTACCCCAAAGGAACGGACCGGGCTAGACTGATATTCGCAATAAATGAACATGTCAGGGAATTTCACTGCATAACGCTACGTAAGCCCGGCTTAGGCGCTGATTAGCAGAGGCCTACAAGCTGTTAAGACGGCATTCGCAGCGTCGAAATCTGAAAGTTCAAATCAAATGTTCAACACAGTAAGGAAAATCTCCTGACTAGATGCAACACATTTCTACACACCACCACGCCTGAAATTTAAATCATCCACGGCGACGACTCTTAAAGACCGCGGCCACCTGACGCGTGAAGACGTTATATACCCTGGAGACTTTAACGGACTCCTTCAAGACGCTCAATGCCTATCTTTAAGGCTACCCGAAGTCACATCCCATGCGACAGTAGTCTGAACGCTCACCGCAATAAGAATCCCATATCTGACACAGCATTTCTATACGGGGGGGGGGAAATGCAACTGTTTTAAATCAAAGCGGACAAACGGTGAACACTTCTACAATGAAAAACGGGAACATCATAAACCACCGAAATGTTGCTACCTATTCGCCAAACCATACGAGGTCACACGCCAAAAGTTCTACTTTTTTTCGTCTTTGGTGGGTTGTCGTTGAATAACCCGCTGAAGGTAACATTTGTGGTTTCAGACTGCGGTTTAAACTGTTATATTCCGGGATGCCACAAAGCAAGGCCTTGTAGTTGGTCACCACAGTTTCAGAAGAATCTGCCGCCTCCTGTAAACGCATACCGAGTAGTTTTTCCGTACCATCAGCGACCACCCACAATGCTGTTACAACCGGGAACATCGCCGCCTTTAAACTACAAACGTAACAGCCAGTGGCCCTAAGTTCCTATCCTATTATCACGTAACGCTAACAGTGGGATCAGAGGGTAATATCCCTGTCTTCCTTGCTGATACTTATCAGACCCACAGTTACAAATCAGAGGCACGCGCTGGGATAAATAACCAATGTCAACACATCTGCACTTCATCTCTCGTGCAGCTGTCCCGTTTTTCAGGAAATGCCTTTCATTGTTCTCTCGCCTTCCCACATCAAAGACTCCTAACACATTCTACTGCCCCGTTTCGTATCTTTACTAACGCACTAACACACCAAGGCAAGAAAATGCCCGCATTTGCAAGCTCATGGACTTCGAAACTTCTATAACTACTTCTGATTTCTCCTCTATTTTGAGTTCATTCAAATTCAAACAAATTAAACTAGATCAAAATAATGTGGACATTTCTCGCAACCATCACGGACCCTTTACGTTCCGTAATACACAGGCCCTCGAACAGTTAAGTTTATATCGGATGCAGAGTGGCTTACAAGAAAATGTTTATAGCGTTAACTTAAAATTGTTTTGCCCAAGTTCAAGCTGATTATGTTCGTATTATTATTATTATTATCATCATCATAACCATCATTATCCGGAATAAGGGAATGCGTAAACAGAATAAAGACTAGGACACGTCTAGACGACCAAACATTCAAATCCCAGCAAGAGCAAGAGGCTCTTCTCTCTTCGAAATGCTCCACACCGTTTCTGGGCCCCACCCATCCTCCTGTTCAACAGGTAATGGGGGTCCTTCCCGGGTCTCAAGCTGCCGGCGTAAAGTAAAACACTCGTCTACATCCATTGCGGAGGTTAAGAAAGGGTGAAGCTGTACCTCCACTCTCCCTATAAGCCTTCATGGCATACTCAGTAACTTCACCTTTTTATCAACATAATCATCATCAAATTACCACCAACGACGCTTGTACAATGTCGACAACGGGTTTTAAGGGCCGTTATCAGTAGTCTCAGAGCATAGTGAACAGCGAGTAATATCGGGCCACTTTGAGGAGATTCCATAAAAAAGGAATCCTACTTTGTAACTTTTGCCACACACTATTAAGCAAACCGAGGTAGATTACATGCAATGTTCATTAGTTAATTACTGATTGGAAAGGTGTCAAAGGAAGTACTGTCATATTATCTTAAGTACTAACCCGCCGTAAGGACTACCTACGGGCAGGAGAGTCCGGGATTCCAACCCCGGCACGGGCAAGATTTCCCATTTACTTAGTGGGTACCGGGATCTTTCCGGGGTTGGGGGGAAGGTCGGGGCGTGAAGCTGACCACTCACCTCCATCCAGTACCAAAGCTAAGAACGTGTGGAGCTGCACCTCCAATCCCTCACACGGTTTCATGGTGTAGACAGGTACAGCTTTACTTTTACCCATGTATTTAAATGGAGGGAAGGAGTCACGACGACGCTGCAGCACTGGCGCAACATCCTCCTTGTGGCGCCACAACCAGCAACAA
>Ga0123357_10010926_pt1 | contig 11591 bp, 5 predicted proteins | sample TergutEmb28metaG_FD_89873 | JGI IMG/M metagenome (GOLD analysis project Ga0123357, IMG submission 89873) | Embiratermes neotenicus P4 segment gut microbial communities from Petit-Saut dam, French Guiana - Emb289 P4 | ecosystem: Host-associated > Arthropoda: Insects > Digestive system > Gut ...
GCCAACAATTTGACGAGACAACAGGCCACATAATATCAGCATGCCCAATACTGGCAAAAGAACAGTACCTAAAAAGACATGATAGAGTGTGTGCACAACTACACTTAAACATATGCAAGGAAACAGGTGTACAATTGGACAAAAAGAACACTGGTAGGAACATGTGCCAAAATCAGTAGAAACAAGTCAAGAAGGCAAGGTAACCATATTGTGGAATCAACAAGTACAAACTGACAGAACTATCCCCAACAACAAACCATACATTATAATCTGTGATAATGAAAAGGGAACATGTATGTTAATAGAAGTTGCAATCTCAGGAGACAGAGATGTGATTAAAAAGGAAGCTGAGAAGATTCTAAAATATAAAGACCTTACAATAGAAATAAAGCATATGTGGAATGTAAAAACAAAGGTGATACCAGTAATAGGGTGGACTGGAACTATTTCAAAGTCATTTAGAAAATACGTGAGCAACATACCAGGAAAGCATGAAGTCAAGGAATTCCAGAAAACAGCCATATTTGGCACTGCATGCATACGTCGGAAAGTGCTTATGTAAAATTACAATAGATTCAACACTGGAACTAATTATATAAGCACCATGAATAGTAACAACAGAATAGCTGCAACACTGTATTCCCTAGGGACACAGTTTGTCTCGGGAATGTAAGTATAAATACCCTGCATAAAGGAGATGATGATGATGATGATGATGATAATAATAATAATAATAGTAATAATAATACTGTACTCTCAGAGCATGTTGAGTGGGAAATGGAGAGCAATGTTCTCCGCTTACAAAGACCAAGAACGTTCATTACCTTTAACATAAAAGCCTTCACTGGCTATCCTGAGCCAGTTTAACTTGATTCTTTGAGGACAATTTAGGAATTGCAGGTACTGTGTCTTAAGCTGCGAAACAAAAAGTATATGTATTTCCAGGTTCCCCATTCATGCTAAAAGGGCGTTTTTAAATTAAAGCAAAGATATTCAAAATAACAAAATCACAGTAATTCAGCCTACGCATTGCAGCGACTAAAATAAAGCAGCGAAATGTTATCCCTTGTGACGAATGCTGAAACAGGAGTAGGTCATGTGTATTTCTCTTTCTCTCTCGCACTTTACCTACTGATGCAGGTAATTTGGATCCCTAAATGCACCACTGGACCGTACATTTGAACCTAACGTTTATCGCATCGCAGAGTGCGGAACTCCGTGGTAATACACGCAAAACATCAAAAGGTTTATTATCGAGGTGGTCATAAGCATGAACGTAGTCTTCGGTGAATAGGAAAGCCGAGGTTTTGAGTGTGAGTCATATCCAACTGTGAATTACAGGGTGTTAAGTATGCGTCACCCGATTCCTCCAGATTAATGCAAGGTGGAATGCATGTCCAGGAAAAGAAGTACTACTTGCGCACATGGTAAAATAAGAATACGAAATATAGAAAATATACTTTTAGCCATTTGAAGTCCAATGGTAACAACTTGCTGTGTATGTGTATGTATGTATCGGTTTCAAAACGTCGTTCTACGTTGTCCGACACCTAGACTCCATTGCTTCCTATCTTCCCACTGGCCTTAATTTAGGTTTCTTTGGTTCATAGCCTTCCTTATACCTTCCATCCATTTTTTTTGCTGCGACATTAAAAATATTATTTTTCCCAAACAGTAGGCTACACTTGTATATGCGGTGCCATTCTCACTAGAAGCACAAAAAGCACAAGTATCCAGTGGAACAGACTTAACTGTTTGGTCCTTTAGCGGACGCGGTTTTTTCTATATGGGAGGGCCTCTGTTTTAAAATCAGCTGGATGAACATAATTTTTCAAAGGTTTAAGAAACAACGAGTATCAGATATATAATGAGAACGCAGGACCTAGACATTCCCCCACACAACACGCTATATTGTGCTACATTATATACGAATGCTCAGTGTAAATAATGCATATTTATACACAGTAATGTAACCTAGTATGTCCAGAAACAACGCTAGTATGCAAACTGCACACATAATATGCAGCGAGTATCTAATATGTACTACAAACGCTCTTAGAGAGCGAATGCGTAATAGTTTATCGTTACACAAGTACAACCACTATTAGTAAAACAAACAGTCCAATACAACACTAACAATAAAAGAGGACAACCATGCATACTGTACAGAGTTCACCACCAGGCCACAAATCTGTAAAAAAGTAACAAGAACCTATAACATAACATACTGGCCTACCGATAAGAGAATAATAAGCCATATATGACACCAAATTTGAGAACACTTATTTCAAACTATTTTATCGACAACTGCAATCTTCCTAAGGAATTACCATAGCAAAACAAAACACACAACTACGAAGGATCTGCATTATCCATAAATGAAGTGGAAAACTTGGGCAGAGCTTTATATTTCCTGTGTGTCCTAGTAATACCTACATTTTCAATTTGTGAATGGAAAATCATATTCCACCGCCACGAATAGATATAAAGTCAAACACTAAAACTCAAAGTACTCTGAACGGGTCTTTTCCTTTTTAAACAAGAAGCATATAAAGTCTGAAGACGTGTAAATTATGGCCCTCTCTTCCGGTGAGTCGCACTCTAAGATATCACAAATCAGGTCGTTTCCCCTCGCAGTGGACCGAAGTTGAGAATGTGGTGTGTATTGATCAGAAACGTGTTCTGTTAATCGCGGCATGCGTTAAAAATTCATTCTACAGTAAATGCTGCCATACATTTCACTGAAAATCTCCTGGTGCTTATGTACCAAGCAAGCACATAAAAGCGGGATTATTAAAAAATCTGCAGTACGGGATCAGTGTTTGACGTACAGAATTATAGTGGACAGACGTACGGACAACGACGTACATGTCAGTAGTTCGCACATGACGGGAGAACATAATTATAATATTCGATAAATGATTCAGACCTTATTCTAAGCTCTACTTCGTCGCGTGTCTAGCCTGAAAGCAGACGACGTCGTTTTGAACACTTCTATGATTTAAAATACGAGCAAACAGTGCAACATCGAGTGCTGACGGGACATGTTGACACTGGCGGGAAGAAAGCCTCGCAGTTTCTCAGCTAATATGTTGGTTTCCAGGTGGCAATCCTTACTCTGCGTCATATACGGAAAACCCTGTAGCAAACACATATGCAGTTCGCAGACTACAATTTATTCACTGTTAGAACATGCCCATTAAATTTGGGGAAAGGTAAAAAATAAGCAACACATTGAGCGAATAAAGGATAAATATGAAAGCTTCATTTTTCTGTGCTATTACAGATAGCAAAATGAATTTGTAATACACTCCTATATGACAAAAAATATGCTTCTCATTGCAACTCACACTGTGGTTCCGCTAATCCACTGAAGAGGTGGAAATTCGTAGAAAGGATCAGCAGTGCCCTCGCCCTCTGAAACACAAAATAAACAATTAAATGCAGAATGATAATAATAAATAACGAAAGTTATTCTGATGTGAAACACGCACTAAATAGCATTCATTCCTCAAAAATATTAATTAGTATGCTAGATCTCCCAGGCTTCTAAAGCAGTCATTTAAAGAGTTAAGTGGGTGTGACATAAAAACGTAAAATATGTGTAGATTGGAGTAGATTATATGTACAATTTAACATCATCTTCTTGCTCAAAGATTTCTATTTGTTAATTAATGCTCGGACATGTTTCGGCCTTAAATTTTGACCATCTTCAGGGAGCTCGTAACTGATTTTAGGATGTGAAATTTTGCTTCAAATTATACACTAGGAATTCTACAGATTATTAAAATTATTATTATTATGAAGATTAAATATTTCAATTCTTGAAATCAGTGTTGTGGTTAAAAAACAGTACAAAATTATTTTAATCTGCCGTTGATGTAACTGGTGTGTCCAAACATCTACGATTCAATCTTTCTTCAAACGAACTAAGTTTTGGAATGAAATATGCGGTAACTTGTGTTCATGTTATGAATGAAAACGCTATCGAATTCACCACTTCTCACAATCCTAATATTCAACGCATTATAGACTAAACTGAGACACTGCTACTTCCGCAAAATAAACCACACAGACGGAATATTGTAGTCATATACATACACTTGCAAGCCAATGCAAAAAAAAAAAATGGACAGAAATGCAACAAATTGTTTGTTGTTCATGATGATTGTTCACACTTATGTCTCTAGAGTTTCGAATTGACACAGATAATGTTTTTGCAACCTTCATAAAGATTCTTGATTGCAAGCCATCTTTCAATGACTAGACCAGTTGGCTAACACCAAGGCTGCCTCTAGTTAGTTTACAGGCTGTACATTTGTTTGCTTCACTCCACACCCTAAGTATTCCCTCCCGTTCTTCAGAAGCTCACATAGCGATTATAGCCAATACAACCTTTCCTGCAGTGACTATACCGCAGCAACTTATACCGGTTCAAAGAAAATATTTACTTAACAGGTTGTAATTTTTGCTTTTTGATCATGTAAGAGTATCCTTTTTCTTCTATGTAACGACGCATTTCTTATGGGAGAATGTATGGTAAAAAGAACTGATTTTGACACAAACTCCAGCATGTAAGAACAAAATTAAGAAGTTCCCAAAGTTTCCTTTACAAAAACGAACAATATTTTCTACACTTACCCACTCATAACACTAAGTCTCCATACCTGCGAACAGTGACGAAGGATATTATATTTGCATATCAAATCCAAAACGTGTTAAACGTTACGGAAATTGAACATAATTACCCATCTAACAGAAACAAGAGATTATGCGGAAATAGGTAAAGAACTACAGGAGTAAAAAGACCGACAAGGCCACGTGCAATATCCCGTTCCATGCAATTGTACAGAATATTCTTCTACCACAGCGAAATACAGAATCATATCATAAGAATCTTCGTTTAACTATATTTTAATCATTCTAATTATTATCAAAACAAATCTGACAGAGAAACATAGGTTGATTTAATTTCCAAAATAGATGAAATATGGCCAATCGGATCGATGGAAGATGGAGAGTGCAGGGCTAGTACCAAAACCTTCCTATAGATCTGATTGGCCAGATTCCCTCCAACGTTTCCATACAATAGACATACTATTTATTACCACTCACTTCAGCATCCACTTAAATCAGATTCATTTACCCTGAAGGTGAGGGCGTACTTTCCTACTAAACGTAGAAACACAAGCCTAACACACCGCGTAGAAAAGAGTTGGCCGTGCAAGTGTTTGGAAATAGAGGCGAGAAAATTAAGTGCTTAATTTTGGTACGGCCATCAGGATGCAAAAATATCCGCTTTGGAAAAATGAATAACTTTATGATATGCCTTGGATGTGGATAGAACTGACCGAGAACTGTTGTCAATGGCAGAATTACGTAGGTGGTAATGGAACTAGTAGAGCAACCACATTGTTAGTCGTTGAGATTAAAGAAAATATAAATTATCTCAATTAATACATACCGAACCACAAGTTTTCCCCACAACATTTAACTGCCTACTTTGTTTTCTAAACGGTCCTTTCTCTCCCTTCAGTGTGAAAGCCAAGAAGTTTGGCTTGAATAATTTAATGCGCCTCTGAGGTAAAGTGTGGGTAGAGTTGGAGGAGCTCAGGTGAAAAATACACAGCTACATCCTGAAGGTAGACAGAATTTCCGCTTATTACCTGATAAGACTATTCACTTACTGTCAAGCGACACACTTCGCTGCCTTTGCTGGTTTTCACAAGATCAGTTCCGCAGCATGACCACACAGTCAAATAAAGACTATGTTTTCCGTTCCTTTAGTGTAATGCTGAGACACCACCCTCACTTCGAGGGTGAAATTTGTTCTCTCATTTTGAGGATATAACTTAGACCGAGATGTTTAATTTAAAGCAGATGAAGCAAGACTACGTAACAGAATCCTGCGAAATTTACATAACTGGCTCCCCCGCAATTTTTATCTTCAACTAATGCTATTAGGATAATTTAATAAAAGAGAAAGAGGTGGATTGAAATATATAGCATACATGGGAGAAATTATAAACGCATGCAAGTTTTGGACGAAGCATATAAGGGGAATGTATTACTGCATTACTAGCGCAGTTTGTAAAGCGACATTAAAAAGCACAAGGAAGGAAGGGTTAATAATCAGAAGAATTCCGAAGCGGCTCATATTGTACAAACATTTGTGTAAACTGAAACATACGCCTAAGTAGTTTTAAGAGAAGTAGTTTTAAAATAAGTACTTTAAAAATAATTTTAAATTTAAAGTGAAAACAAAATATATTTAACTCTGATCCTCGTATCTGTAGTGTGATTAACTACGAAATGCATTTGTAATAAATAAGCTTCTATGTCGATCAGGTGTGCAACATATCATATCCAAGGATGTGCTTCGAAAATATGCCTATTTGTCTTCAAATTTCTCTACTATTATAAAATATTATTATTATTAACTAATTTCTACAATAAGCTGCCTCGAAATCGCAAAACACTCCCTACCAGTTGGTGGAATCTCATACTTGTGGCAGCAAGCCAGATGTGCTTAAGAACTACATTTATAGAGTGGGATCTGTAGCAGAATATTCTGGATTATAATCAACTTTTCAAGTATCCCTGTGCTACGTGCGTTGATTTAAAGTGTATAGCCTCCTACAGGACAGAGGCATGTCGATTAATTACCAAGCCTAGGGCATAAAGCGTAATATTTTATAATCAAACTTTGAAGAGGCATTTGAAGCATGTGAAAATTGAATTTTGCTGCTTAGCAACAAGAAAAGCGTCATGTTTGTTTCACGTACGATACACACATTATCTAGTTCATTACTTTCGAGGAAACCTAAATCACTTCCGACAGAAGACTTCTAAAAATATTTCAAGGATTTAAGAATGCCACCATGCTATTATTAGACAGTAAGGTAGAATTATCCTTTTTTCATACTACGAAAGCCTACAGTGCGAGTAGAGGTATACCTCAGATCGTTCTCAACCTCCGCACTGGATGGAAGTGAGTGGCTAACTGCAAGCCCCAGCAACATTACTACACGGGAATTTACCCCAGTACTCACTGAATGGGAGGCTGGGTGAGCCGCAGAGCCGGTCTGGACGTTTTGGAGAAGAAAAAAGCTCTCATCACTGAAGGGATTCCAACTCCGGGTCTTCCGGCCCGTAGCTTATTCCCTATAAGATCTTTGTTTAGTCCAATCTTTTGAGCCAGAAAAAATACATGTCTATTGGATTGAAAATGGTTTTGTATATTATAAAAGTTTTAAAGACGGACGGTTAATTTACACTGCAAATCTGTACACATTTGTACATTATAAAGTTAATCACAAATATGCGAATTTTGAGGTTTTCGCAGCGGTCTGATTTATAATTCAGTTCTGTTCAGACACAACACCGCGTCACCAGGTAATAGGTTCCTGACGTTACGGAACGAAGCAGTGGCCTCATATTCAAGAGCCAAAACGTTCTTATTTGAAATTTCGTCCCTTGAAGATTAGGACACCTCACAGTCCCGAAACGTCGGGTACGGCTTATGCTGTGAAATGACATCATTACATTGTAAAAACGGAATTTTACATTAAAATTTACTTTGAGTACAGACAAGTCCCGGGTGTGATGTGGGATTTAAAATTATACGTGATGTTATAATACCAAACTGTCTGGTCTTGTCTACGCTACGTAGTGGGACAGGTGACAGGAAAATGGAGCACTGATAAAGTTAGGAACGACAGCAGAAGACTGGCATCTCGTATTTCTTCAGCCTTTCACAGATTCAGCTTAAGCCTGTTACGAGCACATGAACCTAATCTTCACCTTCCATATGTTGGTAAAACTGGCGGAAATAGTAATCCTGCTGTTATGTGAAACTGAACAGTATATTTCACAGAAAGCTATCGCTGATTGATTAACGCCAAACTTCACAATTACACAAAAACGACTTCACAAATCCTACATACACGGTCCTGCGATTGGGTTAGGGATCCTGGAATTTTCATGTGAGACAAACCCGTTGTGTTCAATGATCAATAATCACAGTCTAACCAACTGTTTATTAAGTAATTAAGATTAAAAGAGACAACTGGGGAGACCTAGGCGTAGATGGGTGGATAATATTAGCATAGATCTCTAGGAGGTGGGATGTGGGTATATTGACTGGATTGGGCTGGCACAAGATAGAGACAGGTGGCGGAAGCTTGTGAGTGCGGTAATAAACCTTCGGGCTCCTTGAAATGCGGGGAATTTCTTGACTAGATGCAAACCAGTTAGCTTCTCAAGAAGGACTCTGCACCATGGAGTAAGTAAGTAAGTAATTTATGATTAAAATATAATTAAATCATTTATAGCAGAAAAATTTTGCGGCTCCATACAGCCATACAGCTGCAGCACGAAGGAAGAATGAACCAACAACCTACTCTCAAAATACCCCACATATTCAAAATTAAATACAATAAAAAGTAAGCGTGCATATCCACGTTACTACAAAATTCAAGCGACATACAACTAAGTTATTAGTGAAAACAAAAACATAGATAACATCTCCATATTATGCTGAGGTAAATTCAGTCAAAACACAACTATAAATATATGGCTAAATGATGGTGTTTATTAGCAATGGAAAAACTACATGTTACGGCCTATAGCGGCTATCTTCAGGTTTTGACAACTTTCTTGCTAAAAGAGTTTTATATAATATGCCTAAACCTCGTGGTGATGTTGAGATCTCATCATCATTTTACGTGCTTTTGTTAAGCTAAATTTGGTGGGATGTCTATTGGGTCAATGAATTTGTATGTAGTTGGGTGTGGATCTTTCCGGTTGGGTAGGTGTAGGGTTAGGAGGAAACTGTGATTGCAGGTGTGGTATCTTATATGCTCCTGTGTTGGGGGTTGTTTTTGTGGGATTGGTTAGTTTTTCCATTGTTAATAAACACCATCATTTAGCCAAATATTTATAGTTGTGTTTTTGACTGAATTTACCTCACCATATAGTTTAAACACACAACCGGGATGATATACCTCAGAACATCTTCATAGAACTATAAATTCCTATATTTTCTACGTAAACAACGTACACGTGACAAGATACGAAAAACTTTCCAAAAACGTGCAGATTCAACATAATTTCATCCAGCGACCCCACAGTGAAACATCACTACATTTCTGCACAGAAGTTAGATTCAACGTAATTGCATCCAGTGACCCAAATATCACTACTTCTCCGCACAAAAGATGCGCCAGTCACACCGATGAAGAGAAAAACTTCCAAGATATCACATCCAAAAATCTGGATAAAATAATTCTTCAGCAATATCACAACTTACAATTTGAAAAAAAATATTATTCTATTATTCTCCCTACATTTTAAATTTTATTCCTTATAATTTTAATCCTTATTATCTGTGTTATTTTATATTTGAAATTACGTTTATTTTTAATTCATAATATGCATTAGTAACATGTAAACGAGATCTCGTACTCTATAAAGCATTGTTTATAGTTTATAACAGCTTTCGGAGCTCAGCCTCTCTGAGAGGGGTCGAAACATGTTGGTGTTAAAATGATTTAATTTTATTTTAATTGTAATTACTTAATGAAATGATGTGTTAGGATGTGAAATTATATGCATATTCTAGGGATCCTGGAGCAAGAAATCGTCCGTTAACTGAAGTAATCATACAGCAGCAAACGTTTAATATCCAGTACTTTAGATTAAATGAGCTGATACAGAGCTGAATGGAAGAGAGAAGATTCTTATGTAACGCAAACACATTGCAGAGGAATTCGGTTGCAGGCTGAAGCCTGCAACACGAATACCACTCCAACCCAACCACACCGAAACTCCAACACACATCGAACCAAGAACAATACGACCGATGTGGTAATTAAACAGAATAGTCGCAAGCTCCTGATGATGGATATATTAATGTCCGAAACATTTTGAGCACATAAGAAGAAGATAGCAAGTGACATCAAGTTGGTCTTTTATTCTTCAACCATTCATTAGAGATTTACAAACATTTCTTTCCAGCTGACGTTTACACTCATGCTTTTATAATGTCATTAACTAATTTATCCAATGGAGTTGTGGTGCGCTCTAAATTAGGTATGAACCAGATGTTTAATTATTTTCCGATGAGCTCCGCTATTCAGAATATTAATATAATGGAGGGAACATTCCAGGATGCTGTATATAAGGGCCGATGTTCCTAATTTAGCATCCTCCTACAGATAATAACGTATCAAGGTACGCCGTAAGGACGGAGTTCAGAGATGCTCCTGGGGGCACAGCCATTGCTGGGCATATCCTCTAACAAATTTATCAGTAATTTCATTAACAGACTTCCAGTAAATTTCGTTATTAATGTTTCACTACACCGCACCACTCTAAGAGTCAGTACTTCCTACATCTGATGCCCTGCGGACAAGTTTCATTGCTTCTTTTAGATGCGATAATTTTGCAATGAGTGAAATTAAGCGTAGCGGAAGATTTCCGTAAAACAACAAGATATCTGTAGAAGAACTTGTCGAAGTGTTTCTAAACGATGACATCTACATTATCAGAATTGGTATGATAATTGTATCTAATAGTGTACATTATGCGCAATAATCTATACTTCTGTGTATAATTTCCACTGGTTGCGACACGATATGTAACGTTTGCGTAACGAAATCTCAAAGTTTCACACCATCGATATCATAGCTACTGTTGAAACATACGAATGTAACGTTTATATTTATATTTGTGCTTTCATCCTAGCACATAATTCATATGCGTAACTCATGTGTTAGAATTAGTTAAAGTAAACAAAACAGAGCATACATCCCCACGACCAATAGAGGCGTACAAATTACAAAAAAGTAAACGGGTATTTCATTATTCCCAAAATCTTCTTAAACCTCATTAAAACTTCCTGCATATTATTCATCAGTTCTCCGTGTTTCAGTATGACCAGCAGATTAAGAGCCAGGAATAACTCCCAAACAATGTTTCGCAAAAGCAACACCACCATATCCACTCCTTCTTCCACAAAATCATGAAATCTTTTACACGCAACTATGTAGCTCTTACACATTTTCCTTCTTCACAGCGACCAAAAACAACTCAGACACAAAATTAACTTCATGAATGTCATAAGTTTAAAACTAAACGTACTTGAATGTGAAATAACTGTGCACAGGTTTCATAATCCATCCACTATCCTTCTCGAATAGAAGAATCTTGAATATGTGTGTGTGTGTGTGTGTGTGTGTGTGTGTGTGTGTGTGTTGTGTGGGATAGTAGAAAGGCCTGTAAGACGATATATGTGTACTGTGAAAGCTATATCGTTTCACACACTTGGTTTCCTTATCCTGCCCTCTGGTTGCTGCCTCGCTGAAGCCATAAAATTGAACGATTCAGAACATACAAAATGCGATGAAGCAAGGCATATTCTTAAGCGGATATGTTTTCTTATGTTTCCTGCAGAACTGAGCCTAGAAAAGCCAAGTTATACACTGCATTCTAGTAAAAATACACATCAAATTGTCTGAACTGATTTTAACCCTTTAAAGAGACTGAGAGAGAGAGAGAGAGAGAGAGAGAGAGAGAGAGAGAGCAAGAGA
>Ga0123357_10010928_pt1 | contig 11590 bp, 3 predicted proteins | sample TergutEmb28metaG_FD_89873 | JGI IMG/M metagenome (GOLD analysis project Ga0123357, IMG submission 89873) | Embiratermes neotenicus P4 segment gut microbial communities from Petit-Saut dam, French Guiana - Emb289 P4 | ecosystem: Host-associated > Arthropoda: Insects > Digestive system > Gut ...
AACACACATCGAACCAGATACATCCCATGAAGTAACTCAACGAATTAGTCGCAAGCTCCTGAGGATGGATGTATTAACATCCGAAACACTGTGTGTTGGTATTACGTTGCAGTGTGGCTATGGTGGTGTGGTATCCGTATGCAGGCTTCAGCCTCCATACCGATACCACACCACCATAGCCACACTGCAAAGTAACAACAACACACATCGAACCAGATACAACCCATGAAGTAACTCAACGAATTAGTCGCAAGCTACTGAGGATGGATGTATTAACATCCGAAACATGTTGAGCACTGAATAAAGTAATAATAAAACAAGTGACATCAAGTTGGTCTCTCTTTACTCAAATATATAGATTGAAGTTACTCAAGAAATGGGGAATTTCTGCGTATCAAGATTCTTCACTGGAAAGAGACAGAACCATCAGGGTCCCCTGTGGGATATAGACCGCGACAGCTCCCGTCATCAAATTCAAATTGAGGACCACCTACGTACCGGCGTCCTCATGTGCCTCCCTGCTTCATGCTCTGGTGCCCCTCACGCCACCGTGTTCTGTCGTCTTCCGCTTTTAATATACCACTTTCACCCGAATTTTCTTTTTCTGCTTCTTTCCTCTGTCAATTCTTCCATATATACCCCACTATATTTATTTAAATATACAGCATTGAAAAGAATAGGGACTCTCAGGTAATATTCTTGTTCAGTCTGGCAGCTAAACTAAAGATTAAAACACAAAGCGAAGAAAGCCATTGATTCAAAATTACGATGCTCACTCGAATTTAGTCAAGAAATTTCTCATTCGTGTTTTTGGGTCACGAGATACAAAAAGCTATTAATAATTTCCTGACGCACTTCACAAAATCGGTACACTTGAATTGCCTAAAGGACTTTCACGTGCGACTCACATACAAAACGAGAAACTCTCTCTAAATTTTATTTGCGCGTGCAGTGGGTACTTATTTCTGTCGGTGGTGATCGGGGATGATAAACAATCATACTTTGCGCCATTCAAGTGTGCCAATTTTATGAAATTTTATGCAATGTGAATAATCCAAGTTTTAAGCAATTTATCATTTGGACTGCTAAGTTCCGAACTGCTCCAGACTTGAAGACAGATCACACTTTACTAAAACATTTGTACTTCTAAGGCGTAGCCGATATGAGAGTTTACCAGCTGGCTGAAGAACCAGCTATTTAGATCGCTGGTAATAAAACCAAAGTTTCAACATCTCTAATGTCAGTAGACGGTGTTGAACATTAACTTTAACTAATATTTGCTGCTTCCCATTCTCGCAACTAATGTTTCTAACACACATTTATTAAACCTTACATTACTTTAATGATCCTGCTTGAGATTTACATCCAAATCCTTTAAGAATTTGTTGCATTATCTCGTAGTTGTATATGATCAGTCAATCGCAGTAGTTTTGTAACAATCCCTAAATATAATTAATATCGTGTACGTGTTGCACTCAAGGATTACCCTCCGCGGCTTCTTCCTACGTAATTAACATACATAACTTGTTATATTTATCATCCCCTGAAAGTTATGTAATATTTCCTTAATATTTGAATTCCGTCAGAACCCTCTTCCCACAACGATGTCCTTAAAATTTTTTCTACAATTTTCCAGCATTTATTTCTGCAATCTAGAGCGGTATCTGTGGCGTTATTAATTCCTACTTGCTGTCACGTGCTGTACCTTCGTTGTTTCTTCCTTACTCTACGTCACATTAAACTCCTTAATGATTTTATTCCACTTACATACAAACACATTAAAAATACAATATATCGCCATTTTTTTCTCGTTGCAGTTCTTGGCGGCACGTCAAGGGTGGTGGCAAAACAAAGTACTGTGTAATATAGAATTTATTTTCACGGACTTCAATTCGAGACACGTCATGATGGAGCTTTATGGGAGCTTGTCTTAAGTGTCTGAACACAACCACAAAAAAGTTCATAAATCATTTCAATGACCATCAACATTAGACTACAGTAGCCAAAACTAACTTTACTCTAACGGTAACATTTCACATTAAATAACAGTAAGACGACAGACGCACGTGCAAAAAAAGCATGCAGTATTTACTTATTTTAAACGGTGATATTTGCATAGTTTGCCTTGAATAAATGCGAGTACAGTGTAACATTAGTTTAGCATTCTTCCTTCACTATACCGTTTGGTGGACGTCATTTATTTTTACAGAAATATTAACACTCGTAATATATACAGTACACGTAGGCTTAAATTATTGTGTACTATTTCCTTAGTCACTGCTTTCAGATTCTTCTCTTCCTGCTTCCAACGTATGTGATGCGAACCTAATTAATGAAGAATTACTCTTTCAGTTGTTACCTACGAACACTACCTTGTACCGTCAATGTGATGAGTGCATTCACCGCTGTCTTTTACTACAGTACGTTGTATAAAATCAGCTTCAAATGTGAACTATTTGAAGCAAAGTGCTTACTATTGATAAGACATGTTTCATTATTTAAACCTCTGCCTTATCCCCCATATTTAACATGAGATGCATCTAAACCTTAGAAAAGTTAATGATATTTCCCTAAACACTATTAACCAACTACGTACATTTCTTTTAATATAATGTGGGCTCTTTGCTGAAATAAATACACTTTCATATGTCAGGTAATCAAATGAATTTCTTTCTTCAGAGTTACCGTGTAACGTGTTTGGTTACACTAATATGTTTACTGTATCATTAATTTTACTTCAGGGTGCTTGGAGCAAAATAAATTTGCATGATATGATAGATTCCCGACAACAGAATGTGGTACTTCTAAGTGTAGACTCTCCATTTCGGATGAAACTTGTTAAATGGGTAAACGGGGCGATGCCCTCTAGGTTAAAGCGACTGGGGAGTCAAGCTGACTATTCACTTCCATACAGTCCAGAATTAAATGTGACTCTATACCTCCATTACCCCACAAGCCTTCGCGGGATGCACAGTAATAAGGTGCACAGTATTAAGGTTCCTTTCATTCTGATCAACATTACAGCAGAGCTGCAATTGTCGGCACCGGAGTAAAATAGAATAAAATTTGAGCATATCAAACAAAATAATTACTTCAATATACTCAAAAAACTAATATACAATTATGTACATTCATTGAATGATATGTTAAATGTGAAAGTAGTTACTGCTTCTAATTAAATTCTTATTCCTATATTTACGCAGAACAGTGGCTCATTTACAATGCGGTTGAGTTTTCTTGCTCTCAGATGATTGATGACGTCATAGAAGTTAATTTTACCACAGAATCAGGATAAACCTTGGGGTGAAACTGAAAGACTTCACTCAGAAGTGACTATTTGGAGAAGTAAAAAAAAATTGATAAAATTGAATTTTCATTATCTGAACATTTAACGCAGTAACAGTAAAAAATTTAATTACTTATCTCACGATTCATTATTTTATTCTAATACTAAATTTTAAAGGGCTTAGAATCAACTGCGCATGTAGCTGTACAAACGCTCGGACCCACTGTCCTACAGATAAATTCAATAAAGCTGAGTTACCCCACATGTTTTTTAAATTCATTCTAAGCAGAGGAATGTAGAGCTGTCCGTAAAGAGTCTTATTTTTACTAAATATTAAAAAGATCTGGCACATAAAACTCTAAAATTTCAAGTATGTGAATTCCATTTCTCGACTTGCAGATGCCTAATAACTAAATCAAAACCTTAATGTCTACCCCCCGTGTTTCAATTTGTGTCTCTAAAGTTCAGGTTGTACTTCTACCCAATTTGTTTACAGACCTAGAGTGTAAAATGACAAAGACAACAAGAGAAAATGTAAAAGATCCACGTAATTCAATATTTGATTCAGCTTCCTACTAACAAATTAGGTCTTCTACTGCTTCTGCAATAGAGAACTACGATCGCATTTTCAGCAACTCAAAACCCTATCAAAGCAATTTGGGGTCATACGGCAAAATTCTCAATATACTGTAAACACACACAAATGAGAATAAATTTGCGTTGTGTTGAGAAAACAGAAGAACAAACTATATAACTCACCCCAAAAGCCAGCAAGTGAACGCCGACATAGCAGGTCCCCAGAAGAAGGAAATTCGGAAATACCACACCAAACACAACTTTGTCGACTGTCCAGGTCCCCGCTTAGAATCGAACTCAGGTCTGGAAAAAAACTAAGAGTCGTGGATGAAAAGACAAGGAAAGGGGGGGGGGGTGAAAAGAACAACACAAGTGCCATCTGGAGGAGGAAACCGTACATACGGTGCATAACTTTTGTCTGTTTCTTCCTAATCAGAAGCTAGTCAAAAGGATACAAAGTATGGGTCTGACCAGTTACGGAACCCTGTTTTCAAATGCACTGCATCTGCCTGTGAGATTTATAAAAACTCTAAACATAAAGTAGAACTCAACGCATGCTTTGGACATTTTCATCAGATGCATTTGGGTGTCCTACATCTCTCTTGGGCACACCAGTTCCGGTCCTTTTAAACTGTTTGTACCAACGGCGTTTTGATGGTCGCAAGGTGCTTCCGATTTGTTTTTTACAAACCGCTCCATACATTGTTCCTTCTTCAGTGGATTCATGGTCAATGAGCTGATAGGTAACTTAGACACAAGACACACACACACACACACGCGCAAGCTGAAGAAGCTCAGTGTCAAACGAAGATAATATGAATTATAGGGCTGCCGGTAACACTTCAAGGTTTCTCTGGCAGGTGACGTAAAGTTACTTGTCTTTTCATAGAGTATTGACGAGTAAAATTGTAAAGACAACTGACAATTCTCAACCCTTAACCTATCTTGACAAATATTACGTTTTTTGAAACGTGCGTTGTGATATAGCTATGTAATAAGAAATAATAAAATTCACAGTTTTTACATTAATGTTTTAATTTATTATAATGTCTTCGACATGTTTCAAACATCTATGAGTTTCATCCTCAGGAAGATTTGTACGTGCAGTTTTATGGCATTTCTTTCACGCATCCATATAAGCAGTTTGGTCGGTGGTAGGTTGTGATTGATGAAGCTGCATGTACAAGTCTTCCTGAGGATGAACACTTGAATGTTCGAAACATGTCGAAGACTCCATAATTAAATGAAGACTTTAATGCAAAATGTGTGCATTTTATTGGCCCTTATTACATAGCCATCTTGACAGGTAATAACACTAAATAAAAGTCTGCTAGTGAAAACTTAATTGATTATAGAGTTTGAATAGAAGAATTGCAGTAACAAATTAATTGGGAATGATCTAGATGCAGCCTGTTGTAATTACTTTCAACCTTCTATCAAATATTTACTCGTAGGAACTGAGGAAAACGCACGGGCAGAATTACGCGGGATAAACTGCCTTAGGGGCGACAAACGAAATCTCGACCTCCCGAATTCAGAAGAAGAAAGCCAGTCTCAACCCAGTGCTAGTATGACGATCCGATTGTCAGTCACACTCTTGTAAGGTTTTTAGTTAAAGTAAAAGTGTTCAATTTCCAAGTCACTTAGAGACTGAGAGAAGTAACGCTACCCCAAACACTCTTTCTAATATTTATGTTTTCCTGTAGTTTATGGCGATGTACAATTTCAATTGAATTTGTAATTGTAATTTTGAAGAAATATGAATAAATCGTTTTTTGGCAGATTAAACATGCACTAGCTGATTATCGCGAGGACACAATGAGGAGGAAACAACTGAAAACCCAACTAAGATGAAGTTTCCTAGACATCAAACATGTATATCAGAAACATGGTAAAGTGCTCCAACCAACCAACCAACCAACCAACCAACCAACCAACCAACCAACCAACCAACCAACCAAACAGCCAATCAACCAACCAACCTACCTACCAACCAACAGATTCTCAGCTAATCGAAACAAGTTCCAAATTTGTGTGAGTTCGACAAATAAAGACTGAAGCCCACTGTTACTCTGCAAGACATATCTAATGCTTTATTACTTTTATTCATATATAAATTACAAATATTTTATTGAAGGCTTGAATGTGTGAGTGTATGTGTATGTGTATGTGTGTGTGTGTGTGTGTGTGTGTAAGAGAGTGATAGAGAGAGAGAAGAAATGAGTAAATGAATGAGTAACCGACTGACACTAACTGAATATGTAACCCACATTCTACAGAGCACTAATGATATGGATAAATGGATAAGGAAGTATATTTTTCTCCATAACGTACGCTCATAAAAACTAATTTTAGTTATAATGCCTAATTAGAGCGGTCTGAAAACTAACCTTTGCAGTTGTGGCGAGATCCAACTGCTTTGGAGGAACACCAAAGAATCGCAATTAATTTCACGAAAAAATATCCGGCACTATTAAGTTAGGCAGTGCAAGTGGGCTCTTGCTACCTTGGAATGAGAAAAATCTAGCCTATACCTCCTCTTCCATCATACAGATTCAGTCACGTAGGTATAAATGGAGTTAGAAGAGAAGTTCCGAACCGAACGAAAGAGGGATCAACTAAATGCGCAGTTCTACCGTCTGAACTAAACTCCGAATTGCCGCTAGGGAAACGTCCGCACATAAGACAATAAAAATAAATAAATGTACTACGGCCTTCCGTTTCGCTCTGAAAAGGCTTTTCCTGCCAACTTTATCAATTACTGCCTGACATGAAAGGTCATTCTGTTGGGTAGCTGACAGTAAGCTGTTTAGATAGACTAAATCTATATTTTGCAGGTAGTGACAGTGCCCATCACAATTCAATATAACTCACTCAGCTGGTACAGTGTGACATATTACACAAAAAAGGAGAAAAACAGAAGTGATAAAATTCCTCGAAGACACAGCGTTGAATTTCGAAATTATGTTGCTTTTGCTAAAATTCAGTTGTCTATCTAGGACTGTGTCATTACGTACGCAATACATGTACATAAAATTAACCGCAAATCTTAGTTCTAAGGCAAGACAGTAAATCAGATATGTAACTCGTAACGTACATATTTACTGACAAATAAAATCGCAGTTATGTGATTTGAGGTATTCGCTGCTGTGACTAAAGGCAACACCATGCATGTTCCGGAATGTGATGTGCGTAGATTGACAGAGAGATGCTATCATTGCATTGAACCTGCTACCTCCATTTTCGTAATTTATATAAGCAGTATATTCTTAGAAGAGGGGGAATCTGTCTAGCAAAGTGAGCGGCTGTACAAACGAAGATATCGTCAGAGAATCTCGTGTTCGTCTAGGGTTTAAGTAAGATGTCTGCAAAAGTTAATGTTTGCATCCCCAAAAGGGGAGAAGTAGGAACCTCGGAGGTTGTGTGTCCTTTATAGAGCAACCAGTGTACGTGTATGTAATTTGATGAATATCCTTCAGATTATTCAGACGTTATTAGAAGCAACAATAAACAGAAACAGAGTATCAGTAGCTGATATAGAACATATAAAACAAGGCAGAGAACTAACAACATCAAAGTTAATATTGCGTATTTTAAATTTTTATGCACGTTACTTTCTTCACAACACATAATATTAATGAAAGAACTTCCTTGAACTTAAACATTAAAAGCTTGAAATTTTGTTGTAATAACGCAGTACGTATTCTTTAAATATGGGCACACAATGAATGCCTACATAGATGGTGTATATATATTAAGAAAATTTACATCTTACCCTTAGCATTCATGTTAAACTTTTTATTACGATATAATGTGTTTTGCATTTTGTTTTGTTTAATGTCCCTTCCTTTGTAACATAAAAGTGATTGTTAGAGAGAAATGCAAGAGTTTACAAGCCCTTCAAGGGGAGCGAATGAGTATTGTACACAGTTGGCAAGCTCTAAATGTCTGTCATTTAACTGGTGTGTAAGAACGGACGGCTTACAAAACTAAATGACTGTTTTCTTGTGTTTCTGTAACATTTTCTTAATGGACCAAGCAACCGAGCTCACGACGAGTTACGTATTTATCGACAAGGAACACTGTTATATGCAGTCGCTTCAAACTTTTACAGGAATTCACTGGTATACTTTATAGTAATTCGATTACATGGTTTAAAGGAATTACTACTTTAAGTAAAGAAATACAAATTGACATCATTCGTTGCCTTAGGAATGCGGTCAGAAGGAAAACCCGAAATATATGTTACCAATAATTGGTTTCTCTTTCACGAAAATTCTGAAACACACCGGCTGATTTTGGTCAAGAACTTCTTAACAAAGAACAATGTGTCAAAAGTGGAAAATCCCCCTTTGACTCCTTCTGATTTTTATCTGTTCTCTGGACTGAAATCAGCTCAGAAGGGACGCTTCTTTTGTGGTGCTGCTCACAGCTTTAAGAATGCGACGACCGAAACAAGAAGGCTTTCACAAAATGGCTTCCAGGAATATTTCCAATACTTTTACAGCAGCTGCCACAAGTGTGTATTTGCACAAGGAGACTCTTCTGGAGGAACTGCAGCTTAAATTATGTTTAATGTTTTCCATTCCGAAGTGTTATAACATAAATACAAATGCGTCAGTCAATAACACAACACTTTTATTTTATATAAATAAAAGTAGTATATTGTCAGGGTGACATGTTTCGACATTTATTGGGTCATCTTCAAGCCCTCTGAGGAAATAGATCCAAGAGCTATCCATATTTCAGCGCGTTGTAGGATTCCAAATGCTTACAGATTGTGTTACAGGAATGTAAAATACGTAAGTCTGTATATATTGAAATCTGCGTGAAGTTCCTAGGATTCAAAGGTTAAAACTGCCTGAAATGGTGGTATATTAAAGCCAATTGTTTATAAAAGACTGTATAAATACTAGATTTTACTTTTTGGTTTTTAGATTGTGAACTTTCATAGGGTCTGAAGTTGATCTAATAAAGGTCGAAACATGTCGCTCTGACAATATACTATTTTTATTGTATATAAAATAAAGTGTTGTGTTATCGACTGAGGCATTTGTATTTATAGCTTACATTATGGTACTATTTTGTATTTTTCAGAAATAAAGTGATTCTGAGTGGAGTTTGTAGCTACCACCTGGAATACATGTATTTTCAAGCGTAACCTCATTGTATAATGAAGTGTGAGTATAATGCAATAATTATATACAATGTTTACGATAAAACGCTAACGGAAAACAAAAGAGCAAGATAGAGGCTTATAACAAGTATTTCTAAAGTAAGCTCTCACGTCACGAGTGTTCTGAAGTGCTGTATGCACACCCGGTATGCACGGTGACCAAGTCCCTTTCGAAAATGGAACAGAGGAATATTGAAATTTAGGGTATAAACACCTGTCATTATACAACTGTCCCTCTCATTACAATAAAAAACAAAACTAATAGGAATGTACTGTTTCTAGAATCAGATACTTTACCTTTGTAATAAAGAAATTATACCTACATGGTTGCAGCCAAAAAATGTGATAATAGCAAGGTGTGTTCTTGCATTTGAGCCGAGATAATTCAGTCAGTGTAGTGAATGGCTACGGCTAATTAGCAGCCTAAATGTTTGTCATCACTACCAGAGAGGCTACCGGCCGACAAACCCAACCCCATCTCAAACATCAAGCTTTGTACTTAACGGTGGACCACTTCTCACAATAAGGAACCAAGAGAGAGAAGCTGTCCTTTCATCCCCGTCTAATGTCTACGTTAAATATACATGGAGTTATTCCTCCACTGATCACTGTTTATTAAATTTGAGTTTCTTACTTCAAAACAGGGAGAAGAAGCATAGTCTTTATTTTAATTTATGTAATTCTTGATGGTTGTTTGACTGTGCATCTTCCTCATGAAATAAAGTGAAATGCCAACTTGATGCAACTAGGTAATTTTATTGATACATTCTTAGCTCTATATATTTCGGGCGCATACGCCCATCATCAGGAGTATTAGATGTTGAGTTGCAGCATATGGTTTTCTGCACCGGTTTTTGGATCAGTGGTGGTCTTGAGAGCCACTGCGTAGGTCGTGTGTACGGTGTGGATGGTGCCGTCAACTCAACATCTAATGCTCCTGATGATGGACTTATTTAACCGAAACATGTAGAGCTAAGAATGCATCAATAAAATTATCTAGTTGCATCAAGTTGGCATTTCACTTAATTTTATGTAATTCTGTCTATTATGTTGTAACTCTTTAACACGTGATAAGATGAGTAATTCAAAGCGGAAACAAAAATCCGGCGGTTTATCAGATAAACCATTTCGGCTCTTACATCGTATTAAGACAATTTTTAAACAACAGAACAAATTTTCATTAAAGTCTTGTGGTCGCGGAATGAAATTTTCTACTTATTTGTACGTGAAAAATATTGCAGGGTCAAAAAACACAACCGAAATTTAAGAGACGAATTCATAGAATGCTGAATTTCTTTGTTGATAACGGAGTGAGAAGCAACCATATTACAAACACGAAACAGAAAGGGAGCGAAAAGAAGGGGAGTGTAATCTTGAATTTAAAAGGTTTAATTCCAAGGAAGAAAAAAAGACATCCTTTCACACGCAATTCACACTTCCCACCTGTCACCCAGAAGTTCGTACGTTGAAGATACAAATTTATTATTTAATCTCTAACCGCACTACAAATAAAACATGATTGCGTCCCTTTGTGTTGACCCCCTTTATCCTCCAATTTCACGCCATTTAAAAAGAAATTGAAAAGAATTTCATCAAATACTTCAGGAACCAATTTTATTATGTATACCTATAACCTTACGCAATAATATGTTATGCAAACAGACTAAAACAGGAGTGGAACAGGATGTAAATTTCCTTCAGCGGAGTCGATAATTTCAAAGCTCCTAAGATATGAGACAATTCTGCACAGTACCCAGAGGCTTTCTCTGGTTTGCCATGCAAAGCAGCAACTAAGAGCGACATGAAAAATGCCGGAGGGTGTGACGACGCTCAGACTACAGAATGACATGTTTAGGACATCAATAACTTTTTATAAGAAAGAAGGATATAAAAAAAAAAAAGAAAAAGGAAAAGATGGGAGGGGCATAGGTTGAGAGTGAAAGCATTAGATGAATGAGACCTAGAGTCATAAAACTGCAACCCGTGCCTGAGCGGCAACTTCTCTGCCATCAGAGTCGGGGGAATAATCTAATGACGTTGCTGCAGGCGTTGATTTATATGTGGTGCTATCGTCTGAGCAGCGTACTTACTAGAATTGTACGTGTGAAGCAGGCATACTGAATAAGGAATCCTGTATACGTGAGCTGTGCATATGGAGTAACTACATACCTAAGACATTTACCTTCAACCATGAAGCAACTATTTACATGGCAGTTGAATAAAGAGAGACCAACTTGATGTCACTTGCTTTATTATTTCATTGTTTAATGGTCAACATGTTTCCGATGTTAATACATCCATCCTCAGGAGCTTGCGAGTTACTTGTTGAGTTATTTCATGGGTTGTATTGCTCTGGTTCGATGTGTGTTGGTGTTACGTTGTAGTTTGGCTGTGGTGATGTGGTACCCGTATGCAGGTTGGGGCACTAGTGTCGCAAGCTCCTGAGGATGGATGTATTAACATCCGAAACATGTTGAGCATTAAATAATGAAATAATAAAGCAAGTGACATCAAGTTGGTCTCTCTTTATTCAACTATCAAGATGATGCACG
>Ga0123357_10010929_pt1 | contig 11590 bp, 6 predicted proteins | sample TergutEmb28metaG_FD_89873 | JGI IMG/M metagenome (GOLD analysis project Ga0123357, IMG submission 89873) | Embiratermes neotenicus P4 segment gut microbial communities from Petit-Saut dam, French Guiana - Emb289 P4 | ecosystem: Host-associated > Arthropoda: Insects > Digestive system > Gut ...
CCCCCCCGACATTCCTTTGTCTCACTGGACATTTGTGTTTGTTGTGTTGTTTTACAGCTAGGCCTTGGTGAGGAAGTCCATGAAGCAGTTTTGTCCACACACAAACCAGCCTTGCATTTCAGGAACTCTGTACATTTCTTGTAATCTTATAGCTTGCACATACTTGACAATGTGTTTGGAACAGGCCAGTGCTTGTCATTTCACCGAGTTTGCTGACTGGTGACATTCATTCGCCTACAAAATGGTAATTGTGAATGAAGCTGTTTTGTGGCGTGTGCCAGCTTGTTCCTCACTAGAAACTGGCAGAATTTTCTATGCTAAGTTTTGGGATCACAGCGGGAAGAAAGAAGAATGTAACTGCTCGGAATTATTGAATGTAATGTGTGAAAGAAGGGTACTGATTTTCAGCTCACATGCCATTCATTGGTGAAGACTGTATGTCTCTTCTACATATGATGTACATTACAGCACCCTGTCTCCCTTCTGCATATAGCCTATGCCATTTCAGACTTCTGTACAAGTAAAGCGATGGCCACATTTGCAACCTTTGAACTCTAGTGTGTGTATGTGTGTGTATCACACCAAGAATTACTTTTTATGAAAAATGGAGACAGATAATAAATATATTCTGTTTGTGATCATCATTTATAACAACAATTCTATTGTCTTCCAGAACAGACTATGTCAGTGGCTTCACAGACAAGCCTTGAAAGTGCGTGAGTACTTCACATTTTATTCATACTTCCATATAGAGTGCATTCTCGATTATCTGGGGTAATGGACAGGAGGTGGGCGCACGGAAAATTGAGAAACACTGATACTCCAAAACATATACTTCACTGAGCCACGAACAAAAAATGAAACTGTAAATTATTTATTCTATACTTAATGCATATATAGCTTATGAGTAGATGCTTATTATGTCAGTGGTCTGTGATATTTGTTAGTATTCATCATTTTGTTTGAGCACTCGGTGCCAAATCACATTATTTCCTGTCTTTGTCATTAGTCCTTAGCAACTTAAGATTGCGCACAGATAATCCATGAACTGGAGGAATGGATCTGTATACAAAGGGAATGATGAAAACTCATGGTTGATGGGGAGACACAGATGCATGAGGGATACACTCCTGTGATGTCAAAAATTGCAAAATCTACAAATAAGATCATGAGCTGTTATGAACACTTTGAATTATGTATTATTATTATTATTTTCTCATAACAGATTTTTCATGAGGCATACATTGTTCACCTTTACAAGGCATGGCTGTGTGGAAAATGTATAAAATATACTGAAGTTTGTGACATGTTGCTGATACAAAGAGTGAGGCATACACTGACATGAACGGTAACATATTGCATGTGTGTTAGATACTGAGAAATTGCATGAAGCTTGGAAACACATGCCTGATGGGAAGCTTTTCAAAGAAAATTTAAGACAGTGTATTATTGGGAGCTAGGCCATGAACAGGAAATAAACAAATAAGGAGGGATAACTTTACATTTTAGTCACTGAAATCTTCTGTCAGAGCATTGAATGGAAACTGTTAGCAATTTAATGTGGAGCCTGAAGGAAATACTGGTAAAAGAGTTTTTTTTTAATATATATTTATCTGTAAAGCAAGACCATATTTTTAGGTCTGTTGTTTTCATTCTGAAGAGTCCCTGGCCAGGCAAACTGTAGCAGATGGTTTTAAAGTTGTGTTGCTGGAAATCTGAATGTAAAAGCATGCTGGCCAAGACTAGTTTGGTGCCAGCGTGAATGTTGTGCTCTCTTCTGGTGAGAGAGAAGACAGGATGTCACAAATCATATTTTCCCCCTCCTTCCCCCTTACAGTGCACTGATACTGAGAATGTGGTGTAAGGTGACATGTATATTCTTAATCGAATCAGTTGCGGATTTTACTGAAAATACCCTAATATTGGGATGTTTATTATTATTAGTCAACCAAATTTGTAATAAAGAATCAGCATTGTTCATAACGAACAGCAGGAGATGGGCATATTGACAGAAAGGAAACGCTGACAGGCACATTTTATGTCAGCAGTATGCATATGGCAGAACTGGAAGAAAATATCAAGTCTTGTCAAACATTTCTTAGAAAGGGCTTCATTGTGTATTTTGAATTGTGTTAATGATATGTGAAGCTTACTTGCAAGCAGAAAGATGTCATTTTGAACATCTTTTTCTATGCAAAAGAAAACCAATCAACATAAAATAAATAGTGATGGGCAATATTTTTTCACTGTTACTAGCTGGAAGAATGGCTCACTGTTTCTTGGCTACTGATTTGTGTTTGTAAGGGGAAACTTCTGACCGGTTTATGCAGCATCATATAATGAAAACCCTATATATTTAGGATAGGTTTCAGTCCTTCAAAGTACCGAATATGAGGGTTAGGGCATTAATCTGCAACTTCAGTAACCAGAACTCGTTTATCACTGGCTGTTCAGTTACATTCTGTATATTTGTTTCATACCAATTAATGTTATTAAAAATATTACATGTATTCACCTTGTTATTTATTTGTGCATGATTAAACTTGTTAATGATAAACAATTAGAGTTCTACCATGGAGGACTCAGTTTGATTCTGTGGCAGTATATATGGTACTGCAGCTTCCATTACTTTTAATTGTGACATCTATGCCTAGTTGGGGAAAGAGATTTTTCTTTTCTGCAAAGAATGGCTGTTGGGTCCACCCAGTCTCTTCTGTGGTCTCTCCATAGTGATTTACAAATTCAGTATCAGGAAGAGGAATGATGATTGTAAGTGTCCTTTATATGTTCATTCCAAGCATTATTGATAACATCATGACACTAAAACAACAAAATGCACAAACTTTTTCCTTAGATATAGTATCACACTTAATACTTTTATATATTTCAGTCCACAAGGACCATAAGCAGGGAATCAAACCAAGTAATACAGCATAAAACCAGTCCGTCACTTTTGTCTGCAGTTGACATGGAGTGAAAGTGTCAAATGATCCAAATTTGTGCGTATAATTGTATAAACATAATGGCTCTTGATATACGGTACCTAGTACATAAGTTGCTGCGAAGGTACTTTTATATGAAGATCCATCACATTTATACAAAGCTACAAATAAATGCCACCATTTTAATTAAGTGGCTCTTACACCACTTCATCTGTATACTAAAGTGGCTGATTTGGTTTTAAAGCTGTATTACTTTGTTTCCCCGATGTTGGGACCTTGCAGACCAAAACATAGGAATGTGAAGTGAGATATAACTAAGGAACAAGTTGGTGCATTTTATTGCCATAGTGTGGTGAACCAGTATCTGTTGAATGCTGTTTTCTGTTATGGTATACCATGTAGTAAGGCAAAAATTTACCCACGTTTTGGATGAATGTATTATGTTCATGTTCAGGGTAGAAGAGTACACGGCGCCACATCCCAGATTACAGTAGTCAGAACCTTAAATGTCCCAATATGCATTATGGTTTAGCCATCAAAGCGTGTATGATGGGTTAGAGACTGCATTGAAAGTGAAACCAAACTGATAAGGAGATACAACATGAGTCATTACGTCAGACCAAAGCCACATTCTGAAACACCGATTTCGATAACGAACATTGGGTGGGGACAGGCCACAGACAATACAAATGCTTGGAGATAGTTTTGAATTTCGGAACCAAACATTAGCAATGCATATAACGGGGAATTTAGCTCTTAGGACCGAGCACATTTTGTACGAGCTGAGGGCAGGAATGGACCGCAATGATTTTCTGCTGTGATATGACAATTACATGTGTCAGGAGGCGGGTTCGAAGTACTCAACCGCAGTGTAAGAATGAAATAACTCGCTGCGTATCATTGATTACAGGTAGCAACGTTTTAGTCTGCGGCGTTTCACAGCAGAACTAAGAGAGGAGCGATGTGAAAATAATGAACGACTTGAGTTACGTCGATGTGGGAGTTAGAGAAACAGGGGGGTATTACTGAAACAATTCGGGTCACACTCCGGGTCATATGAAGCGCAAAATTCATCGCCCATTAGTACCTGACACTTGTTGGTAGTATTTTCGTCACGCCAGCGACTTTTTGTTATTGATTACAATCCTAGAAGTAGCATCGTAACACTTTTTTTTTTTACTGAATGTTTTAAATTCTTCCCAGACTAAACTACTACAAATTGTACGCATTTCCCACGTTGGTAGCATAATATCGATATTTTATGCCGGAGTGTTCCCCCAGCCTATCGATGCTAAGCTCGCTAAACTTCAAGATGGCGTCATAACTTTGGGCTTGTTTACGTTGCAATGTACATTCGCTTTCAGTTACGCCCATTTTCGTACTGAATGTTTGTTGTATTTGTATTATTTAGAAACAGATTACCTTATTTCGACGTATATTATTTTTTATTAATGGGTAATTTGCAATGTCTAAAATAAGTGAGAGAGAATTTGATACGCAATGTCGATTGTGCACATCAACGGAAGAAGGTCACATACAAATTTTTGGTCCGGAGGGTGAATGTCGAAATTTGGCTAACAAAATTAAAGAATGTCTTCCAGTCTCAGTAAGTACACATATAAACCCAGTTTACCATTTCATCGTATTATCCTGTAAGGTAGAGTCTAATGTGCTGTGGTTGCCATTCGAAATTGAGGTCTTGTTGAATGGCCTGTATAGGCCTAATTTGGGCGTCACGTCCCTTTTACGAATTCCATCGCAGTTGGCCTCGGCTTATGTTTTGTACTTCGTTAAAGTGATAGAAGTTCCACCAAATGTGAGAATTGGAGGGAAGATTTTGACGAAGGTGCCACTGATATGTAGTACAATATTGGGAATGTGTTACTTTGTATGTGGAGTTAAGACTTAGGTGTTACAGTATTGGAAATGTTTCGGAAAGTTACGTGTAAATGTTAGGTACGTACGTTTTTAGAAATTTACCTGTTTTGATGGATTTTTTAAAATTCAGTTTTTATGCCAGCAGTCCATTATAAGTTGGTAAAGAGAAAATTGGCAATGCATGTAGTAGGGTACTGATGTCCACCACATTACAGTTTAGGTGACTGTAAGTATTAAACGGTAAAAGGAACGTTACTGTGAAACCAGCGAGGCGTGATCAAACACCTTTTCAGTAGAACCCACTGCCAGTACCAGAACTTGTTGTATGCAGTTTATGGGTACTTTTTTACACTTTGTATTCAAACAGCTGATTTCCCCATTATCTATCATAATATTTATCTTTCATTTGCTTGGTCTTGCAAACGTCTTTTTATTATATTGTAAGTCTTAAAGGAAATTTCAAGGTAAGATCAGTATATGAATCATTTGTATTGATGTTCATGGGTGAACAATTGAAGAAAATTCCACGTAAGACTTTCCATGCGTGACAGCGAGGCAGAGGATCATGATTCAGATATAAGCAGAATGAAATTTTGGAGATAAATTTAGTAAAAACAAATGTATATATCCCTGTGTCAGCTTTGAGGTGCTGATGGTGACAGTGAAGATAAGCATCATTTGAGATGTTAATATGGCATAGTCCAGGAAGGGCTGCACAGTTCCCAGGCACCTGGCTAGGTGGGCAACTGTGTTTTATGTGGTGTGCCAAATATTTTTAGCATAATAATTGCTGCTTTTTCCATATACAGAAAAAATGTGTATCAGGTCACATGTGCTGAGCACCTAGTGCCAGATGACTGAGGTTGATAGGTCATTCCAGAAGGGAGGGCCCTTAGTGTGGAACTTTCTTCATGTCACCTTTGCAGCACCCTGAATTTGGAGATGGCACCTAGATTTTCGAAAATTTTTGTACCCCTGTTAGTAGGTATGTACCAGTGTTTCAGAAGGACCTGCTGCCTCCTTTGGCAGGGTACTTGAAGGTGTTTACTCTGATGATGGAGACATATGGTAACTGTGAAACATTGGTACGTGCATACCAGGCTACATTGTGTTATCCTAAAAGATGGTTGGTTTCATTACATCGTGTAAAGGTTTACAATAATTTTTGTGTAAGATTTAACTATTTTTTTTAAGTACAGGTAAATATATGATCATAACAAATTATGGGTTACATACTCATTTACTGTGCAAGTTCATTTTGTTTCATAAATTTTGGGCATTGAATCTGAAGAGTCTTATCTAGGAAAGAATCATTAATTTTCAACTTGTGCAGAATGTTGAAAGATGTCTATAAAGGGTATATATAAATTACTTTTAGTGTTATAGATGAGGCTTGTGGTGTGTGGTTGCTGATCTTCATGTACTTGAACTGTGGTTAAATGTCACAACTTATTTTCATGATTCTCTTGGCTTGTCAGTAATTTGGAAAAGAAAGGCTTCAACTTAGTGGCAAATATATTATTCATGCTTGTAACTTAATGGAGTGTCATTATTATGATTCTTTACAGTACTTTTCTGATACTAATAAGGTTTGTAAAAGTCTTTTATATACATCATGATATAGTTGGCAGTTGCTGTCAACAGTGCTGATGGTTATGGCATGACTCATGTAGTTTATGTGGGATTTGTGGAGGTCCAAGTGGCCATGGGTATGGCATTGTTAAGTAAAACACTTATAGAAAAACAGTGCTTTTTTATAATGACACAAATTTTAGTACAGTAGGAAGAAAACCCTACAATATATAGTGTATTATTTGATTTTTTGCTTACAATCTGACATATTTTGGTTTTATTTAACCATTGTCAGGGGTCAGTTAAATATGTCATGAAGATTACAAGACCATGCCATAGTAATGGTTAAAATTGTAAGAATTACTGTGTAATGGTCTTGTAATATTCATGATGTGTTTAATTGACCCCTAATTATGGTTGAATAGAACTAAAATGTGTCAGTGTGTAAGTAAATAACAAAATAATGCAGTGTATATTGTTGGTTTATTTTTGTATAGAATGTAGTACAGGTTGTATTTCTCAAATGATCTCACAGTACAATAAATAAGGCATGCCAGATGTTGAAACACATAGTAAGGATTCAACCCACAGATCCAGAACTCATCTGTAGTTCATGTACTGTTGATCAAATTTACTGTCAGATATTAGGTCTACCCATTTTTCTCTTTTGTGAGTTCTGTTACAGCATTCTTTACCAGTGTGCTAATGTATAGTATCATGATTCCACTAATTTTCCACCACGTTTATGAGCTACTTTGCTTATGGTGTAGTGTGTTGTTAATCGTAAATTCTTTATTGTATTATCCAGTTAGAGAGGGAAGATGCCTTGTCAAAAAGTGTGTGCAAAACCTGTGTATGCAAGCTGGATGAGTTTCACCGCTTCCGAGAAGCTTGCGTCCAAGCAGAAATAGCTTTAGAATCAAATCTCAAGGACCAACAGTCTTCAGCATTCCCATTAGAACCAGAGGTAATCAGATTTTTGTGTTTTATAGATTATATATGTCAAAACCAAAGGTTTCAGTTTGCTATTGTATCAGATTTGGAGTGTTCAAGTAGCAGCCACTTATTAGAGGAGCCTGGTTTAATGAAATACTGTTACAAGAATTCCCCATATTTTTGAACATTTGTTTATATTTTATGTTAGAAAGCAGTGTATTGTAAGTATAATTCTTACTTGCTTGAATATCAGTAGCTATAGTAAGAGCTATGATATCCAGCATATTTGGGAATGAAGGGTTACTGAATAATTTAATTATCTGGATATTAGATTGCTATACTTAATGTGTATCTAGGTGTACCAGGGAACCTTGTGGACAGACCAGACCATTTAATTTGTGACTTGATGGTGTGTCCTGTTTTGTCTGCCACACTTTTTATTCTCTTACTGTCTCTACTTGTGTAACATGGTGCATATACTGTATAATCCAAAATACACCAACAAGATACCAGTAATTTGTGGATGAACCCTTGGCAAGTGATGCTACCTGCTGGTGGTTGATAGAACATTGAAATGTAATGGTCCGCACTGTGGTTTGCCATGCTGTTTTCATCGTGACAACTTGGATGGTTAATTACCAACTGAAACCTTCTGGGTATGCCATCCAACAAGATATAAACACATACTTATTGCAGTAACTTATGTGTATGTATTTTTAAACTGTGGGTTCTTGTGATTTAATTACACCTCTGGATTGGTTCTCATACTTCTGTAATTTACTTTATAATTCTAATATATTTAACCTTTGTATTTTACATCCCCGAAGGTGGCTACATGGTTGGGTGAAACATGTAGTAGTGGGTTGTGAATATGAACTAATTTCAGTATACTTATGTGCGTTATTTGGTACCATTATTGTATATATTTTGTAAGGAATTGTCATCCTTGTTGTGTTTTGAATTTTTCAAAAGACTTCCCCATTTTAATTGACACCTAAAGTAGAGATTAACACTGACCTTTTAAGAAGTTACAGTTGCTATATTCTGTAACGTGGGTGTACATTTCAATGCTGTTGAAGCCTGTGGGATTTTTTTTTTGTTGCAAACCACACTACACAAAATAAGTACAGTATCCCTGAAAACAGATATTAAGTTTTTGGAAATTTAGGTTTCGTGGATGTAAAGGGATTGAGTAGGTGATTTTGAGGAAATGCTAAATTTCTGACCACACATGCTTAGAAAACTAGAGTAAAATTGGATGTTTGTTAAGTATTCAGTAGTTTAAGACATTGAGTTGTAAGTGTGTTACAAACTTTAATATAGAGATATTGCTCGTGTGATTGTTGTATTGTGCATTTTTTGGTGAAATAGTTATTTTTTACCCACTTGATTCTTTCGGACACTGTATTGAAATTTGTTAGTTTCTGACATTTGCAGTTGTAAACATATGAGCAGGAAGAAAAATGAATATTCTGTGAGATGAATGTGTGGACACACTATAATGGTGAAATGATAAAATGAATGCCTTTCTGTGAACTAATATTTTGCAGTATGATGTACACAAAGGTTGTGAGGATGTTTTGTAATGACACATAACTCCATCCATATAAATGGTGGAGTATATTTTTGTAAGCAGCTTGTCTTATGCACTGTTTTATGTCAGGGTAGGGTCATAAGGCAGGCTGTTGTAGATGCAGTAATGAACCTTTACATTTGATACAGGTGGGAAATTTTATTGCTTGGCTCTCTGAAGTTGGATGTTCGGTATATCTGTGCATCATCTGCACATATAGTCACAGGCATTATATTCGCTGTTTGACACTGATCATATTGGTATATGGAGAAAGTTAAGAGCCCAGAGAATAGGTGAGGTGTCTGCTCTTCTGAGACATGACACTATATAATGGGGTGATAGGTTCCTGATAGTTTGAGACAATGTAGTGGTCTCATCTTCAACGGTTGATGCGTCCGAGAAGAATTAGGTTTTTTCTTGGACATTTTTACCCCTGAAGATGAGACCACTACATTGCAACAATGGGCACCAATTACCCAGCATTGTTGTGTAATATCCCAGAAGAATAGCTACTGTAGCTACTCTGTTGCAAAGACTAAAAAAAACTCAAACCCTGAAATATTCCTTACACAGTCATGTCCCTTATATGTCATGTATAAAACAACTGGATGAATTTGCAAGACATGATGTTTGTGTGGTGGTAGCTATGAAGATTACCATCTCGTGGATGAATTTGGTTCATATTGGAGGGTTGATATGGAGTGGCTAGTTTTTAAGTTATGAGTGGGACTTTAAAACAAATAATTTTTATAAACTAATGTTGTTCACAGGCATTTCACCTAACAGAAAATGAAAAAGTGTTCAGTAGTATATAATGATACTAGACTCATAATATTATCTTTATTGTAGTGCTGCCTGCAAGAAGTGGAACCTGGGAGCAGTTCTGTTAGACCTTCCAATCCATCTGACTCTGGTAGTGTTCCTGTTAATTCCAGAGCGACAGACATTGTCTATAATATGCCACATTTACAGATGAGTGGTGGTGGTGGTGGTGGTGGTCTGGATATCTTCCCTAGACCAGATTCACCTACAATGAAAAAGTTGATGCAGCGTCAGGGTGAGCACTGGATATCTGTATCATTGCATACAGTGTTTGATTATATGAATATGAACTTAAATACAAGGGTGTCCAAGAAGAGAATAACGCAAAATATTACTTACATAAGAGAAAATATTTATTGCAAAGAGGAAAAGGTAACCTGACTTTGCAGTAGCCTATCTAGGAGTGTTTTTCTAGTTGTTGATTTCTGTGGCACTTTTTAATTTGGCCATTGTCTGTAGGTTGGCAGATTTTGAAACAGTATTGTCACCTGTCATGTGCTGTCATCATTGCATGTAGCTGTTGCCTGTGTGACGTGAGTGGTGTCACAGTTCCTTGAAGGTCTAGAATTGACTCTTGGTAGTTTTTCATTATAAACAAACCAAATTTTTCACCGGCTTTGAGTACCACACACATACATTCAGTCATGGAATGAAACACTCTTCATAAAATTATGAAAGTTTATCTTGTAGTAATGTGTATGCACTTGGTGAGTAAACGGTCACCATGTTGTCCATTTTAGTATTCATGTGATTATTCCATGTATATTTTCTCTTTGTGTTTTTATCATTTTATGACTTCTTGAAAATTGTTTCTTGTGAAGCAAAACATGTTGGGGTTGGTATAATATAGACCATTATGGAGTTCCCCTATACACTGAGAGTATTTAGTTGGTTGATTTATTAAAGGTTACATTTGAAAGATTTATTTTTCATGGTAGTGTCATTCCATTATACCAGAGAGAAAAAAATGTGAGTAGATCTTCAGAGAAGTGTTGACTGTTCTCATTTCAAAGGCCTTGGTGATCTGGTAATCACACCTGTCATCCCTAAGACACCCAACAGTCTGCTGGTACCTTCAGCTAACGGTAAACCAAAGACAGAGGTAGTGTCCTTTTGGTCCCGCGTGGGTCACCCAACTCTGGAGGACTATGTCTTAATGAAAGAAGATACATTTACAGTGGACAATAGCTGCTTTGACAGCCACAACAGGTAGGTTAATTCACTGATAATTTTGTAGTTGGAAGTTTCTTTAGAAGAGACAAGTTGGAATGTTCTAATTACAGAGCCATAACACTACTAAATGTTACATATAAAGTGCTATCAGGTATCCTGTATAATAGATTAGCACAATATGCGGAAGAAATATTAGGAGACTATCAGTGCGGATTTCGAACAAACCGTTCAGCCATTGACCACATTTTCACCAGAAGACAAATACAAGAAAAGGCGTATGAATATAATATACATTTACATAACCTGTATATAGATTTTAAACAAGCTTTCAGTAGTGTTAATAGAAGTAGAATGTTGGATGACCTCATGCTATTGGGTATACCAAAGAAATTAACCCAACTTGTGGGTGTGACCATGACTGGATCCAGGGCAACTGTAAGAGTCGATAATCAATACACACCCACTTTTCCCATCACCAATGGTGTGAGACAAGGAGATGCACTCTCTTCCATACTATTTGATTTAGTCCTAGAAGCAATAACTCGGAAGCTGAACATCACTGGACATATAGGAACAAAAAGTGCACAAATCTTTTCATACGCCGATGATGTGGCAATATTGAGCAGAAATGAAAATGCACTAAAAGATGCCCTAGGCAACAAAGGAAGTGAAGCAAAAGAAAGGGGACTTCTAA
>Ga0123357_10010931_pt1 | contig 11589 bp, 7 predicted proteins | sample TergutEmb28metaG_FD_89873 | JGI IMG/M metagenome (GOLD analysis project Ga0123357, IMG submission 89873) | Embiratermes neotenicus P4 segment gut microbial communities from Petit-Saut dam, French Guiana - Emb289 P4 | ecosystem: Host-associated > Arthropoda: Insects > Digestive system > Gut ...
ATTAATATGTCCATCATCAGGAGCTTGCGACTATTCTGTTGAATTACCACTTTGGTCGTATTGTTCTTGATTCGATGTGTGTTGGAGTTTCGGTGTGGTTGGGTTGGAGTGGTATCCGTGTTGCAGGCTGAAGCCCAACCACACCGAAACTCCAACACACATCGAATCAAGAACAATACGACCAAAGTGGTAATTCAACAGAATAGTCGCAAGCTCCTGATGATGGACATATTAATGTCCGAAACATTTTGAGCACATAAGAAGTGAAATAAAATAGCAAGTGAAATCAAGTTAGTCTTTTATTCTTCAACGATCTTATAACGTTGATTTCCAGAGAGTGTAGCTAACAAAATATCATATTTAAAGGCGTCAGTATGTAACTGCACTACATGCCTGCACTCTGTGCGGCACTTCACGTAAGTGTTCCCTTTAATGAAAGAAAATTCGTGAACTGTACATCAAGTAGGTTCTGTTACCCCTTGGGAGTTATCTTCAAAGAGTATTTGGGAGTCGCAAGAGCGGCTGATGAGGCAGAGGGAATTGGGATAAATAAATCATGTATACGAGACATAGTTACGTATCTAGTGTGACGTCTTGGCTTGAAGGAAATTTCTTTTTATTCTATGAGTTTTATTGAAGAACATAAGTATTAAACTTAATTAAAAATTCGCCAACTGCGATATAATTATAGCTGTTTTACATAAGAACGTACAAGGTGGCAAAAATTGTCATGCCAGTGTCATTTCTAAAAGTGCTCCTTTGTTCTTCAGTTCATAATTACACATTTAATAACACTGCAGATTTTTATCTCTCCCCATTCCTACCCCCTCTGTTTTCACTTCAGCCCAAGTTATGACGCAATAATGCTTGAATGGTTGCTGAGGGAAACACTCTGTTGGGCAATAAAGATTACTCAGTTCATTATATAAACAGCCACTGTTTTAAAAACAAAATGCTTCATAAAATGAAAATTTTCAAATACTTCGCTAATTAATGTGGCATTATGTCAACCTTCCGTTTCTTCTTCATTATAGAAGTGCAAGACCAGATGTTGGTGATTTAAATTACAAAAAGAAATTATATTTTTGAGGTTTTTTGTGGCTGGCAACCCAAGGTGCCCTAAATCTCTCCTTTTTCGATATTTCGAGGTCAAACGGAGGCACACCTCTCCCGGTAGCCCTCCTCTGGACGAGGGATCGGGCCGTCTCAGAGACCTCTATCCGTTAAAACACAACACTTTCAAGGGACAGATATCCCTGTCCCCGGCGGGATTGGAACACAATCCCAGCAAGATAGCTGTCGCACAGCAACGCCTTAGAACGCGCGGCCACCGGGATCGGCGATTGTTCTATTTAGGCTTTATAAAACCTTATATTATTTCACGTTTTATATGAAACTTGAAACTAAGTCTCTTGCATGTAAATGAAATTTTCCGAGCAAATTTGAAGAGTTTATCAGTTGTACATCTAAATTTCTGTGCCGGGTAGCTCAGTCGATATAGAGACTGACTACGGCCTGGACGGTCCGGGATCGAATCCCGGTGGGGATGCGATTTTCCGCCCGTCCAGACCGGTCCTGGGGCCCACCCAGCCTCCTGTAAAATGGGTACCGGATCTTTCCCGGGTGTAAAGTGCGGCCGGGGCGTGCTGCTGACCACCCACCTCCTTCTAGTACCGCGGTCATGGAAGAGTAGAGCTATAACTCTACCCACCCTCTGGACCACACCGGGCCTGTAACGGGATCACTTTACCTTTACCTTTAAATCTAAATTTAGATCCTTCATAATGGCTAGTAGTAATGGTTTATTGTAAACACAGAAAAACGTCTGTAAGTTCGTACAGTACAAGCAACAAGCAGGTACCAGTATGGGCCTGACAAATACCTGACGCTCTATGTGCAGTTCTGAGCTCCTGATGATGGACGGAAAAACCTACTGGAACATGTAGAGTGTCTTACAGAAATAAATAAATTGTGAAACGTCGCATCTTGTTGGTTGTACTCTGCGAATATATTAGCGATGAACGGACCCATGAATGTTAAATGTCTGTAAGTGTCTGCAAGTGTGAGTCTGATTGCACTTGACCATCCCGGTCATTTCATTGTCAATGATACTGTGCAAAATGAACATTTTTCCAAGATACGTCCTCATTGCCAAATGTCTCCTTAACTTATAATTCTCTATTTCAAAAATGTGTTTCATATTCTGGAGTCCCTATCACAGGCACAAAGAGGGTGAATTTTCGGATTAATCTTTTTCACAAGAGAAATGTGCTCGTAGAACATAACGAACTATTGCGAGACGCGTCATGTACTTGTCACACTTAGCTTCCAGTTTGAAGGTGAGACGTTATGAACCGTAGGAGCTCGGTATACGAAATTTAGTAAAAGGTGAGAACTTGACTTATTAACGTACAAGTTGTACACGAAATAAGCTATGTGTAACGTAAAACGGTTACGAATATGGCAATAATGTCCTATATCTGAAAACTATAACGTAGCGAGTGTGTGCATTACTGCAACGTGCACGCAGAAATAATTATTTCAATAGTACAATCATTACTTTTAGTCCTTGTTAGATATTTTTACCTTAGAGAACAAACATGAACTATTGTTTGAATTTCCGTTTCGCCGTATTTTATAATGGATAATAAAGAGAGTGTCACATGGCATTACAAAACTGTCAAGCTGGAAATTAAAGCAGGGGATATGCATTTACCCCTTTTCGTGGAAACAGTCTACTTCCTAACACATATTGTCCCTTTGACTGTCAGGGGTTTAGCACTTTCAAGAGCACACTAAAATCTATGCTAAAACACTGATGTTTCGCTTTTGAAATTCCCAGTGTTTAAGTTCATAAAATTTACTCTCAGTGTGTTTGAGGGACACGATTGAGTGCGTTTTGAATAATAAATTGTCGAAACAACTCGACGACTAAGAAATATATAATGATGTTAAGTGTTGAAAATATTTTCTTCAAAACAGGTACTGTAAATCGCAACGTAATATTGCCAGGTATTTAATGCTAACTTTCTTAATGCTGAAAATGAAACAAAGATAGTAATTTTTTTCAGTCGAAAGCAGAATACATGGTTAATTAAAAAATGGTATAAACTTATTTCTCATTTTTGGATTTTACAACAAATATTTCTGATTCTTCGTAAAACAATATTGACTTCAGAAGAAAATAAACCCAAGAAGAATGGATGGATTTATATAGATTTAAAAATTGTGCGGAAGTGAAGTACATTTGCACATCAAGATACATATTTTTACATGAAAATTATGCCTGAAACTCACTCGAATCAATCGAAAATTACGTTGACACTTTCAGGGTGCTAAAAATTCACGAATCTTGAAATTTTTTCCTAAAGTAGAGACAACAAGATTTGAAGCTTGGATTAATTCCCCATTTTTGCCAGATTTTCACAGGCAAATGCTTGTCGTGCAAACTGAGGCAGTGAGAAAAAATAAGGGGCATTTTGTAACAGAATACAAAACACCAGTGAATGGCGTAACAATATAGTTACATAGTTTCAGCTTTACGCAACGGCACTTTTATTTATTTTGTCCAGCGCAACTAAGTAGAATGCAGCGAACGTCAATTAAAACACTGCTTTTCGGAAGTGGATGTACACAATCATCAAGTGACAAAAACATTACACCCTCTTACTCCGTAGGAAAACTTATTTTAAACAAATCTTATTGTTTTATCTTTTTTTAATTTCAAAAGACGGCACTGAAGGTTATCAACTGAGCTGCTCCATTATCAGATTCTTAAAAAAGTGTTTTCCCTTAAAATAAACATTTTCTTCACACATATGGACAAAGTGGCATTACAGGTTGTGCAGCAAGCAGCAGAAATTTAAAACGCTCCACTCTTTAATCATTACATACATATTAATACGCGATTAAATAGAGCGAGTCCGAATATGTACTTTGTATGGGCTGTAGACAACACACAAAATGTTTGTGCTAGTAAACTAACAAAGCCCTAAGGGTAGCTGTAAGAATAACACGATGACTGAAGAAAAATGATGGTAGAAAGTGAACTGAATTCAAATGGCACCTGAAATGGGTCAGTGACGGAACCTCACGGAGTGACTACGTCCGCTGCCTACGGTAGATGACAGTTATTTACACCCTTTTCAAGATAAAAGACCAGTTCATGAAACTTCCCTCTTTTAGTGTCCCTTTCTTACTTACTTACTACATGGTGCAGAGTCCTTCTTGAGAAGCGAACTGGTTTGCAGCTAGTCAAGAAATTCTCCGCATTTCACGGAACCCGAAAGTTCATTACCGCACTCACAAGCGTCCGCCACCTGTCTGTATCCTGGGCCAGCCCAATCCAGCCCATATACCCACATCCCACCTCCTGAAGATCAGTCCTAATATTATCAACCCATCTGTGCCTAGGTCTCCACAGTGGTCTCTTTCCCTCCGGTTTCCCCACCAAGACCCTACACACCCCCTCTCCTCACCCATACGCGCCACATACACCTCGCAAATTTATCTTTATACAATATTTTGGTGGTTAGCTTTGTTTATTCATTCAGAACAATTAAAGTTAGGTTTTATTTCTTGAGGTATTTAGTGGAATAAAAGAGTTTAGGATGGATGTGCATGACAAGGTCAATGGAGGCTAATAATTTGTATAAATACAGATTAGATAAATTTGTTAAAATTTTAAATGCCTGTAATGTCTGTATTTAACATAAAACGTAATATCAACAAAATTCACGTTGTAAGCATAGAGCCTATTTATGCTCCTCTGACATTGAAAGGACAGTATCCCTCTACATGGAACTATCCACTAAGTTTCTATAATATCGTAATTGCCTTTGAGGTACGGACTAAAATTTAAGTGTACCTAAGTTAGATGCCAGCCAAGCGTTGACTGTTGCCACACACAAAACTGTGAAATTTATAAGTTATTAATTCATTGCATCTTAACATGTTGACAGTTGGATAGATGTTGTGTTAGAAAATTAGGATTGATTTTCCGCCTAATGAAGAAATCGTTTATGAATTTCGACCTGTTATGATATTCCAGATCCGTCAGAATATGTTTTTCGGGCGCTTTCTTACAAGATTTCAAGTCGACTCTCAGATTTCAGGGCGATCAGTATTTAGAAGGAAACTCATGAACGGCGTTCAGCAACTCTATGCACTATTCATTCACAACTCTGCCGATTGACAGTAAAACTTGTGTTTATCTACCGTCGAAGATCCTAATGTTTCCTGAAGAAATCCGAATTTAAATGTCGGAATTTTCTGTTAAGTTATTCCTTTTTACACATTGAGAGTAATCCACAGAAAAGGCTTACTGTAACCAAAACTGACATTTCTTTCCACCCCACGTGACCGCCTAACTTTAAAATGTCACGTCAGGATGTTATGCACACGTGTGGTCTATCTTGCAAGGCACCTACTCTCAAAAGTAAGCTCTTAAACGTGCCAGAGTTGCTTTCATCGTATTTTGGTTTCCTGCTGTGCTTAAGGCCAGGAGATGACAGTCGGACGTTGGTGGGTGTCATGTGACTGTCGCCAGACATTCAGGTTTCCAGTTAAATGACCTACTTTGCTACTGAGGCTAGCTGAGATTGTGTCCTTGCTATATGGTTTGTCTGCAGTGGAAGATAATTTAATTTGCAATATTGAAGTTGTCAGTTCTATGGGAATATCAAGTCTGGTATCGAATTAATGAGGAAAAAGAAATACAGTGACAAAATTTATGATTCCATAAGGCAAGAAATTTTTGACTAGCTGAAAGCCTGTCAGCTTCTAAGTGTTTCCAACGAATGCAGCGTTAGAAGAGGCAAACCTTATGGTATGATACGTCATGTCGACTGATAAAAAGTCATCGTGTTTCGGTTTGTAGGTTGAAGCAATCCAAACAGAATAATGCCACATCTTCAAGGATGTTACGTATTTTATGCTGATAAATAATTACCGACGTTTAGGAGGAGCGTTATGTCTCTACTTTCAGGTTCATATAATCCAAGAAATGTGTTCTTGGACTGCTTGACCCCAAAGAAACAGGCACTGCACTCCACTGAAACATCAACAACTTTTTGACAATTATATGATGTAAAAACACAGATGATTTGACTATATTAATTATTGTCCAACGAGATGCAATACAAAGCAGTCTATTTATTATTCTGCGAGTTCACTCTAAATGTTTCGGGCGTCAAACATACCAATCATTAGGAGTAGCTAGCTTGGCCACGTTGGAGGGAAGTAGCGGCACAAAAAATATGACCAGTAGCGGAGGCTGTAGTTACAGTTTTGTGTACTCCTAATGATTGGTATGTTTGACGCCCGAAACATTTAGAGTGAACTCGCAGAATAATAAATAGACTGCTTTGTATTTCATCTCGTTGGACAATTATTAATATAGATCAACGATGCACGGAACCATAAACATAAGTAGGTATGCAGTCTGAAGGACACAACCCCCACATAACAGTTCATTTTATAAACTTTGTTCTCAGAAGACACAAAAAAGTAAGTCGCATATTAGTTCGTGTTTGAATAAAGTGAGAATATGGAGGACTCGTCAGTCGGAGCATGAGGCGACACTAATGGGTCTAGTGCGATCGCCATTAAAACCGGACGCTTTTCTGTGGAACTCAATTAGTGTGTCATGGTTGAGTTAACATTCTGCCGAGTATCGGATGTCAGTTGCCCTAATTCATAAGCATGGCGTTTACTAAATATGAAATGAAGCAGGTCAGCAGACCACTTGACAAACAGACCCAAAATAATACACTTGTGACTGACCTGAGTCACACACCGGCTTCTTTATTACAGGTAGAAAGTGATAGTATTCGAAGTTGATTGATTGATTGCAATCAGTAGTGATCGATAATAATCCACGGTAATGGGACTTACCCAGATATTAAGGAAAATATTTGGGCCAACTAAGCTAGCCAACGGTATTTGGAGAACTGAAACAGATAAGGAGTTGGATGAATTAATTAAACATCGGAACATAATAAATTACGTTAAATCCCAAAGACTGAGTTGGTTTGGACATATAAGTAGAATGCCCGAAACTAGCATAGTAAAAAGAATACACAAATGGAAACCATTCACAGGAAGGTCAGCTGGAAAGCCCAAGTCTCTTTGGGAAGATGATGTCAGGAATGATCTGAAGAAGATGAAGCTTATGAAGTGGGCAAAACAAGTACAGGACCGCCTAAAATGGAAGGATATTGTAGAGAAGGCCAAGCCTCTATCACAGTTGTAGCGCCATAGAAGAAGAAGAAGAAGAAGAAGAAGAAGAAGAAGAAGAAGAAGAAGAATGAGACTTACCCTTTACCATGTTCACATATTTTGGTAGTTTCATTTTATGTTGTTACAGTTATTCGGTGCAACATAGCGTTAATATTTTGGCGACCCTTTATGTAACAGTCACGTGGCTAGTGTGGTTATAATGACTCACATGCCAACCAACATTGTTTCAACTGTTTTTATATCACACGTGTACGTCCTTAAAGGAGATTTGTCGAAGAAGGTCCAGTTTTTACAGTTGCTGATGATAATTTCCTCCACATTGTGTTTTATGTTATGCGGAACTGGCTGAATTATTAATTAGGATATGAGAAACTGGAGTTCAAATCAAGACAAAGGCAGCGATTTCCCCTTACATCACCGCGCTCCGACTGCCTCAAGAGTCCAGGCGCTCTACTAGGCATTGAAAGACGGGAGATCTTCGGAGATCTTCACCACAGTAAATCAAACTGAACATGAAACTGACAGCTAATTTGCAATTAGTCAAGTTCATGACTGTGTAGTGACATGATTACATTTCCATTTATTCCCACGTTATTTATTAATTAAGCACAAACATAACTATGTACGTTTCACCATTTTTATTTCTAGTAACGCGTCTCACCTAGAATTGGCCATTTTCCAGGAGATTTATGAGAAAAACTTCTCCGTGTTTTTCATTTGGTTTTTGTTTTTGTTACTTCAGTTACAATGCGAAGCGGTTCCGTATTGAACTCGTTGTGAGGCTGGGGAAAAGACTCATTCTTGTTTCGCAGGAAATGCCGCTCCGAAAATAAAGTTGATAGTCAGGAATAAAGAGACCCCTGCGTGGCCCCTAACACCTAAAAATCGATTCGCGTGGGAGCGATAGCGGTGAGTGGAAATTTTATGTGAGTGGTTGAGTGAGTCAGTGAGTGAGTAACACTCTGGTTTCTGAATAGAGATTTGTACGCATCACGCAATGTGTTTGAATTTCGGTTGAAAGTACCGAGTTGATGCACGCTTCTTTCAATTTAATGGTCACAGACTGAAACTGGGAAAATAGCCTACATTTACGTAGGTGGGGAAACTCGAAGGAAAGCGCCAATTTGAAGATCCAGTGGTAGTCGGGGGGTAATATTAAACTGGACCTCTAGGAAGTTGGATGAGGGTATGAACTAGATTTATCTGGCTTAGAATAGGGACAGGTAGAGGGATATTTTGAAAGCTGTAACGAACCTTCGTGCGCCATAAAATACGGGAAATTTCTGGACTAGCTGAGAAAGCATCAGCTTCTCTAGAAGGACTTGGCTGCTTGAAGTTGTGAGTTTATGTTCACACTTCCAATCAAAGAAAAAACTTTAATTGAAGCTGTATATGTATTAGTGTGGTCTAGAGAACTAGTTTGTCACATCCGTACTCCGAACTTTTTATCACTGACCGCTTGAAATTGCCATTGTACTTAGAATATTGCCGACGCGTGCAGACAAAAATGCCGACCATAGGAACTGGAAATTAGTGAAGCGTTCCGACATCTCCATTACTGACGCTCTTTTACTTAAAGGATAATGAAATTTTATGTTCATTGGACCATGCATCATCTTGATAGTTGAGTAAAGGCGGACCAACTTGATGTCACTTGCTTTTATTATTTCTTTATATAATGCTCAACACGTTTCGGATGTTAATACATCTATCCTCAGAAGCTTGCGACTTATTTATTGAGTTATTTCATGGGTTGTATTGTTCTGTTTCGATGTGTGTTTGTGTTACGTTGTGGTTTGGCTGGGGTGGTGTGGTATCGGTATGCAAGCTGAAGCACTGCTTCAGCTTGCATACCGATACCACACCACCCCAGCCAAACCACAACGTAACACCAACACACATCGAACCAGAACAATACAACCCATGAAATAACTCAACAAATAAGTCGCAAGATCCTGAGGATGGATGTATTAACATCCGAAACATGTTGAGCATTAAATAAAGAACTAATAAAACAAGTGACATCAAGTTGGTCTCTCTTTACTCAACGATAATGAAATTGTTTCAAAGAGAAAGAATGAAGAGAGAAATGAAGAAGAAATACATTAATTTGGAATAAGATATAAAATCTATTTGAATTTATGGCATTGACTTTTAAGAAGTAAAGTATGGGTTAAGGAAATAAATACTGTCTGAAGGAACGTACACCGGAAGACCGCGGAATGAAGTTGGTGGGAGGTGCATTTACTTTGTTGAAGATAGTTCTTATCACTAACCATTGCAAATAAGAGTGATGATTAACTATAGAAATAAAGCGCGTAGCAATTTTCGAGTAAATCGATGTTTGGGACCGAATGACAGAGCTGAAGATTTTAAGTCTTTGGATATTTAATACTTCGTTGACTAACACCCATGAACAACTTGCACGTAAATTCGTAAAATATGTTATTCTAACGCATGTATGTTGGTTTGGAGACACAATAATTTTTCCCTGTGAGAGAAGAAATCCAAACGTGCAAAACTCTGCAAAGTGCAAAACAAGTCATGGGCCGCTTGTGGCCCTCGGGGTCTGCTTCTTCGATTCCACATGTCAGCGTAGAAATTCAGCCATATTGTACATTCTGACTAGGGTGTGTGGAACGAACTGTATAAAACTTTCAGTAAAGAACAAGACAAAAAGGAAATGGGAAAGAAAGATTGAGAAGTCTTCAGTAAGTAAAGCTGGTGTGGAGATCATTGATTTCTTCATTTGTCTGTCCTTGTTGCTTCCTATCTGAACTCTGTCTATCCTCACTGAGGAAACATCAACCTTCATTTTATCCTCTCTTTCAAAGAACTCTCTTTCCAATCGCCTTTTCACTTCCACCACAGAATTTCACCTTCTTGAAATAATGAACTCATCAAGACCAGTCAATGGTGCACCACTCAAGAAAACCGTGTGTTCGGAAGCTCTCTAGATTCCAACCACCTCAGGGTTTTTGGTTTCTGCATCTAACTTCCAATCTTTATTACTTATATTCCTCAACTCTCAAAACACGTGTTTCGATCTCTAGTGTACCAAAACACGCCGTTTAAACGACGTTTTTAAAACTATTAATAGCGAATATTCGGATCTCTGTGTAATGTGCACTGGAGGGTAAAAACGTAAAGCCAATTACAGGCCTGGACAGACCTTGAGTGTTCCAGGAGGTTGAGGCTCCCAGATTGCAAGAATATCTGCGCTTGAAGGTGGTAAGGTTGTCAGCCCTACCTCCAAGGTAATAATCCTGTTACTCGTTTCTATTAGAGACTGGGTCTACCACAGAACCATAGTGCGGCAGGAAGGTTTATGTCAATGAAAAATTCCGATGACACCATCGGTAATCGAACCCGCGATCTTACGGCTTGTAGCGCAATTCCTCAACCAAATGTGCCACAGCGTTCCCTGATATTGGGGGGTGTTTTCTCGAAATCAGTAGAAGTAATTCGTCAAAATACATAAAATCAACACAAAATGATAATAATATCGTAATAATATTCTATAATATGTCCCTAACTTCAAAAGAAAAAGAGCATGACCGCAGAGTTCACCATCTGAAAATGATTCAGGACCTGCAGCACAATTCTTACCTGCTTCAACGCCTACGGCTTACACAGTGAGATGATCTGCAAAGGCTAGTATACAAGGAGTTAAAACAGGGGAAGAGACCTCTTCTTTAGCACTTTCTCGCGTTTGGCTGGAAAAATGGATTAGGTGGGTATGGCAGATCTTAACACGACCAAAATGTAACTGAATATAATTGCCTTACTGTTCTACTATGACATGGCGTTAATATAGATGAAGAAAGCTGTGGGACTTTACTGATAGACTACGATAGGTTGTTGTTAAAGTCGAAGACACGTGTGGCGCGTTAATGCTAGACTAAAACGAAAATTGTTCGAAGCACTCTATAGCATAGCATGAAACGTAAACAACACTGAAAACTGACATGCTTCAAATTCAAATAAATTTTTTTCAGAGATGTGACACTTAAAGAGCTCGATAAATTATAGTTGAATAAAGAGAGAACAACTTGATGTCACTTGCTTTATTATTTCTTTATTTAATGCTTAACATGTTTCGGATGTTAATACATCCATCCTCAGGATCTTGCGACTTATTAGTTGAGTTATTCCATGGGTTGTATTGCTCTGGTTCGATGTGTGTTGGTGTCACGTTGTGGTTTGGCTGGGGTGGTGTGGTATCCGTATGCAGGCTGAAGCATTGCTTCAGCCTGCATACCGATACCACACCACCCCAGCCAAACCACAACGTGACACCAACACACATCGAACCAGAGCAATACAACCCATGGAATAACTCAACAAATA
>Ga0123357_10010933_pt1 | contig 11587 bp, 8 predicted proteins | sample TergutEmb28metaG_FD_89873 | JGI IMG/M metagenome (GOLD analysis project Ga0123357, IMG submission 89873) | Embiratermes neotenicus P4 segment gut microbial communities from Petit-Saut dam, French Guiana - Emb289 P4 | ecosystem: Host-associated > Arthropoda: Insects > Digestive system > Gut ...
AAAAGTCGCAGGCTCCTGATGATGGATGTATTAATGTCTGAAACATGTTGAGCATAGAAGAAGTGAAATAAAACTTAATAAATTGTGACATCAAGTTGGTCTCTTATTCTTCAACTACCACAAAGGTACTTCATTGCATTAAAAGTGTGATATCTGTTGTTATTTTGAACATGCAGTTACAATTTATTGACCCAAATTTACTACAAATGTAAATTTTCCATTTACTTTTTTTTTTAATATTTTCTGATTAACTTCAACTTTGTATCAAAGTGTATTGCCTTCTGTAACTACTGTTAAAATATCCTTGAATTTGAAATTTATATTAAAGCATACAAAATTATTGTAAGTTTATCAGCATATCACTCACTCTGTTATGGGTTGATTCAGTATGTTAATGTAAGTGACTGATGGCAAACGTTATTTGAGTGTAATTTTTAAAGATGGCACTGTACAAAGTAAATCTCGTCCCACATTGAAGTACTCCGTTTTGAGAAAAGAAAATTGGTTCTCCATATGTCTCAGAGATCAAGTACCTTACAAAAGTGTTAACGAACGGGACTGAGTTTCATGGTGAAACTAGAATACATACTGAAAATGATTATCATTCTTCAGTTCAGGCATTGTTGTCCTAATTAGTACCCAAACCAAAAATAAAACAGTTTTTCCCCTTAACTAGTTTGGGTGTGAAATGTGGTTTTTTTTATGTCAAGGGAAGAACATTTTACCAGTGATTGAAAATAAATTGTTTATGGATATGTGTGGATCTAAGAGGGCTGAAATAAGTGTATAATTTAGGATATTACATGATTGCCAAACTTTCTGATTTATTCAGGTTACTTATTGTAATTAAGATAGTAAAGCTGAGGAGGTAATGTTGGTTTGGTTTAGATGGGGGGAAAAAATTTACTACAGTATCTTCTTCAAAGTGCTGTCAATGAAACAATGAAGTTGTATGGATTGTGAGAGTGGGAGGTTTGGCTGTAGTGTTAGCAGTGTTGAGGTTTTGGTTTCTTCTGCCATGGTTATAGGTTGGTTGGAAACTTCCGGAAAATCATAAGATACTTCATAGCATTGTGACAAAGTCTTATGTTTGTATGGAATTGCAACTGTTATAATTAGATTAACATTATCTGATTGACTGTATTGCATATGTGCATTTTTGGATTACCACATTTCAGGTACTGTAAATCATATGCCGCATATGTTGCTTTCAAAATTCCATAATTCAAACCCTGTTGTGTATGCAGTGTAATACTAGTGCATATGTTAGCATGTGTCATGCTAATGGTTTGTGTAAACGTTTCATATATATTCCTTTAGAAGTTTGTGGAATTTATACAGGTTTGTTGACACAACTTTAAGGAAGTATTTCTTACCTTTCTTTTTCATGGTGAATATATTTCTTGCAGGGAATGCCTGAAGCTTGGGCACTTCTGCTCAAGAGTTCAAACATTAGTAAACAAGAGCAGAAGAAGAATCCTCAAGCTGTGCTTGATGTTCTGACCTGGTTTGATAGTTCAAGCAAAGAAGCCAAAGGGTCCAAGTACATGACAACTACGAAAATGGTTGGTAGGTATACTGGGGTCATTCCTAAATTTTCATGTGTATGAATTTCATTATATCATTGTATAACATTGTTGGTTCAAGTACTAAAGTAATTTCAGTCGTCAGAAGCAGTGTGATAGGTGAAGTATAGTAATGTAATAAATGAGTGTTTTAGACTTTAATTTATGCAATGCTGTGGGAGTTCCTGTCATTAATTCAGTTTGTGTATGACCAGTGAGACCAGTGGTAATCGGTACTGCTCTTAGTTTTGAGATGTTTAATTTAGACAGCTTATATTGGTAAAATTAAACACACATTTATAAAAAGTCTTTCAGCTCATAATGTCACATGTGGGGAAACAGAATTTAGTGACATGCTGTATTGGACTGACACATGTAGATTTAATCAGGACAGTACAATTTGCAAGATTTGTTACACCATTGCTTGAGTATCTGTTGCAGTAATGTTCAGTTCAGAGGATAAATTTAGTAAGCTTAGAGGACTGCTTTGTGACATTACTGTAAATGTTTTCTGTCACTGTGCAGCATTCCTATATTATGTTGCACTGTTTTTCTGCCAGTGTTAGGAATTTTTAATTCTTTTGATGTTTTCTTTCTGAGGACTGAATTTTTTTATAGTGTGTAATGCACAGTTGTTATTCAAGCGTGTGCTACATGTGGGTGGTCTAAAAGCTTATTTCTTGACTTGTTGGATGACGATGCAGACAGTTGTTTGTAGTTTTGACAAGTGTGTCTGTCAGACAGTTGGAGAGACCAAGCAGTATCGTATCACTGCTTTCGTCCTTATCCTTTGCGGTTGCAAATTTATAATGATCCATGTTAAAGCTGTGTAACCTGTGCACTTGAGATAAGAACATTAAATAACCTAAGGAGAATATATTTATTTTCTTTATGGTTTATTTAGTGACATTGTCATTAACTGTATAAACTAGATAAGGTTGCATCATAGGATGATTACTGAATAATGAGTCAGAAGGGATGTGGAAGGAAGCAAGGTTGGCCTAATTTGTGGTAGTGCTGTGGGATTTGCATGGGTAGATTGAGGAAGATCACAAATACCATGGTCAGAATAGCAGATGTCTAGTCTGAGTTTTAACCTTTATTGGCCAAATTGGACACCTGTGCCCCATTAAATTTGACTCTTCATGAACAAAAGAGAAAATGCTGTCCCATGCAGGTGCAGGCACGGGTATTTAAGAATGAAAATAGCTCTGGCTACCAGTGGCTACATTGGTATATGAAGGCTGGGCAATTAATTTTAAGCATGGGGACTTCAAAATGTGATTTAGGCATTGTTGTACCCACTTGATCGTGATGTTCTATACTAAGAAGGGGAATAGATATGAATCGCCAGTCCACTTTTAGATGATTTTACATCAAATCTCATGGCACACAAATGAATATGATAATGGTGAAGGCAGTGAGTTTTGGTTCTTTAGTGTAGAATATGCCCAAGTGTTTACTGTAAATAATACATTATTTGCCTTTAGGAACAGTGGATCTAGCACCATCACCTCGGCCAAGTCTGCGCCAAGGAACCACCAACTCAGGATCTAGCCACAGTCAGCACAGCTTGAGCCATCCATCAAGCAGCAGTCCTTCATCAACAACTCCTGATACGGAGGGAGGTGGCAATGTGACATCTGCAGCCACAAGCAGTGAGGTTGAAGAGGAACCTCCACCACCACCCATTGCAGCTCGTCCTGAGAGAACAAAATCAATTGTGAGCACCAGAATAATTGTTATATTGCAAACCAAGGATTTCTTAAATAGCTGAGTGGCTGATTCACAGGCATGTAGCTAAGCCTGTTAACCGTTTGACGCCTAACAACCCCTATAGGGGTCGTACCGCACCGCTAACCTCTAAACGTTGCATTTTATATATTTATTCAACAAATATAGGTACTGAATATTTAATCGTGGTATATACTCTCCGTTTATTTCTCTTCAAAATGCAGTTTGTTTCATAATTCTAACATATTTGGTTCCTGTATTATTCACATTTTATATACAGAGTGTGCTAAAATTAAAAAAAAATAATTCCGGTGCCAAAAGGTTAAGATTGCAACAAAAGAGGTCAGGATTATGTATTTCATGTTTGCACTTACATTGTCATATGAGGGCAAGTTAATGGAAAACCCTAGAATAGCAAAACACTGGAGACCCTGTCATATGCTGCTATATGCGTGGTGAGTTATCAGCAGAGCGCTTAAGACAGCTGCTGTAATGGATGCACGCATAAAAAGCCCATCAAAATCATTCCCACGTGAAGATGCAGTGCAGTAATTGTTATCTCTGCAATGGGCATGAAAATGGAGTGGAAAGTTTATGAATGGTGTGTCTAGTGTCTCTCTCTCTGTCTCTCTCTCTCTCTCTCTCTCTCTCACACACACACACACACAGAGCAGGCATAGTGCGTTGCTGGAAGACTTGCATTCAACACAGCAGGAACTGAACTGGAATAATGATAACACTGACCCAAACATTTTTGCACTAAATTGGCTGTTAAAAATATTTTATAGCATACGGATGTCATGAATTCAGCATTTACTGTTTCACTAAAATAAAGAAGTGTGAAAGAAGTAATTGTCCATCTCTGCATTCAGTTAGGCTTGCTATCTAAGTGAAGCCTATATTTTGTGATAGGTTAGGCAAGTTTGGGCAAATTAGAATAAAAATTACATTTGGTGCTCATACCAAACACCATTTTGAGAGGTAATTGAGATATTTTTGCTTGTGTTATACTCCATGTTTCATGTGGGAGGGCATTTTAAAATAAATAATTTGCCATGATTTCGAAGGTGTATCAGTCATGCTTGTTTGCAGTAACGCACATGTTTTGCTAGACAAAAGTATTCCATTTTTAAATTTCTGAATGTTATTGTGGGTTGTGGGTGCATTAAAATTATAGTAGAACTTTTTTTATTTTCTGTCATATTATAAGTGGTATGTGAAATTCTGCGTTTCATCCAGAATGAAAGGAAAAAGAAGACATGTCCCTGTGTGTGTGTGTGTGTGTGTTTTTTTTTTTTTTTTGTTTTTTTTAACCTGATTAAATGTGTGCTGTCAGAAAATCAGTGTATTTACTGATTTTACATTGGCCAATTGACTGGTTGCCCAACCCTGCTGTGTTGTGTGTCATACATCAAATTTTTTTGTATTTGTGAATGCTAGACAAAATTAATGCATGTTTATAAACATGAAAACAGTTTTTTTTATAAACATTTAATGTAAGTTCTGTGTTTTGTCAGTAATTAAAAGTTACCTGTGCTTCCTTTGACATTACTGTGGAGTTTTGATTTTGATAGACATCTTTAATGTGAAAGTAAATGCCATATGCATTGTACACTCTCTTATTTTTGATTTCCCGTACAAATAAGATCATCTTGTGTTTGCATTTATTTTGTGAACTGAGATTTTTTGCTGTTAGTTATTCTGGCGTTGGCATTTAGATTATCAATATTTTTATATATGCTCAGTCATGTTCTCTCTTGTTGTCACAGTACACAAAACCAATTGAAGAAGAAGCAATTGTATCAGTGGCAACATCTCCTCCACCTCGGACCACCAATGGCACCCTGGACAAAAACCGCAACAATGCTAGTGTAGGACCTGGAGGAGGAACAGGTGGAGGAGATCCAAGAACTCCTAGTGATAAGGGTCGTAAAAAGAAAATGAGTGACGAAGAAATTTTAGAACGGTTAAGAACAATAGTCAGTGTTGGAGATCCCAACAGGAAGTATACCAAAATGGAAAAGATTGGGCAAGGGTGAGTTACTGATTTCTTGACTTGTGCTACAAGATGCACATGTACCTTATTCTCATTTTATTGGTGATTCTTTGTCATTTCAGCGAAGATTTTTCTTTACGTAACTGTTACAGGCAGATGCTGATATAAGATCTTGGAAGATACTGCCTACTTCCCTGTTGATCCCCAGAAGTAAAGTCACTCACATTCTTAACTGGCTAATGCATGTTCTTCAGATGTGAAAAAAATCTTGTAACTTAAAAGTATCGATTGTTAATTCATTCAAACAATGTTTGTCATTTATGAAATATGCCATGAAAACATTACAGTAGTCGTGAAGAAAGAATACGAACAAGATGCAACAATATAGATCATTTATTGTCAATTCCAGATGTTGGTTATTGACTACTGTCTCGACATGTTTCGGGCATCTTTATGCCCATCATCAGGAGAAAAGACCACGTGTTACTGCATATGGGGATTTTTTTGCTGGTAGTGTTGGATGTGGCTGGTTGCGGTTCTGTGGTGCTACTGCTCAGCAGCAACCTTCACAGTGCTCACACCCTACAACATAGCACCACAGAACCGCAACCAGCCACATCCAACACTACCAGCAAAAAAATCCCCATATGCAGTAACAGTGGTCTTTTCTCCTGATGATGGGCATAAAGATGCCCGAAACATGTCGAGACAGTAGTCAATAACCAACATCTGGAATTGACAATAAATCATCTATATTGTTGCATCTTGTTGGTATTCTTTCTTCACGCTTTGCTCACGATGCACGGTCACAGGAACATAAAGATTACAGTAGTCATTCATCTTTGTCAACTCTTCTGGTTGAATATAGCGATTTCTCATCCCAGCTTCAAAAATGTTTCAGGCTTTTATGTTGTGTTTAAAAATGTGGCAGTAAGACATTTATCTTCATGGTATGTTCCTAACAACAGCAGTTTTACTATAAATGACTTTGAAATAAAGATTAGAGAATAGAACCATTTATGGACCCTGCTGTTGTTGCTGTAGTCTCTTCCCATCCATGCATACCTTTGTTTCTGCAGTTGCATGTTCATTGTGCTGCAAAATTTACAGAGTATTTGAATATGACTTACCTGATATTCATGTGGAATTCTAATCTGAAAAGTTTAATGTCAAGGAAAATTGTGTACCTCATTTGCATGGATATAAGATGAGGATTTATTTCTAATTTATCTGAAAAAATGGGGTATACCTTGTAATTGCACACAAAGTTCAATGCAATTTTAATTGATTCTTGACCATGCACTGATGGTTCATTATAAGAAACAAGACCCACATGTGCATATACCAATATGTAAATTTGTTGTAGTATAAACAGCGTAGCCTCATACATGTTTCAGCCACCTATTGTGACCATCTTCGGGGAGATGTTCTTTGAAGGATATGCTGTATACATGGTGTCACCATACATACAACATGAACACACAATTCAACACCAATAATTTTATCGATGTTGTACATTTTAACAAAGATTTAAACCTTTTATTTACAACTTAACATTTTATATTTGTAAATTGTTAGGACGATCTGTGTAATATATACTTCAACGAACACCTCCCAGAAGATGGCCACAATCTGTGGCTGAGACATGTAGGAGGCTACGCTGTTGATACTACAGTAAATTTACATATTTATATATGCACTTGTTGGTCTTGTTTCACATAATGGAAGTTAAATGTGTTCTATATCGATTCTAAGGGATTGGGGTGTTATCTTATATGTAGAGTCATCATTTATCTAGATAAATAGGGTGGTTCTTATATAAAATCATTGACTGGTTGTGAAAACTGGGAAGTGTAGAAAATATTGAAATAGGAACTTTGTATGCTGTGTTGTCCATAATGTGTAATGTGAACTGCAGGTATCACAATGCTTAGTATATCTGTAGACATATGGTGGTGCAACAAAAGTGTCAGTTCAGTGCTTTTTGACAGTTTAATTTGTGTACTGTGAAGTGTGCTGTCTGTGTTTACCAACAGTGCATCAGGGACAGTTTATACTGCTATTGAAACATCAACTGGGATGGAGGTGGCTATCAAACAGATGAATTTGTCACAGCAGCCCAAGAAGGAGCTCATTATCAATGAAATTCTAGTAATGAGAGAAAACAAACATCCCAATGTAGTGAACTACCTGGATAGCTATCTAGTTGGGGAGGAACTTTGGGTAAGATATGTATTCTGTTTGTCTTCTCTTTGATTCTGTACTCACAAGCATAACTTGACTTATAACACAGAAAGGGGGGGAGCAAAATTGGCAATGTGTATTAAGAACTTTAATTTATGAAGGAGTCAAATTATAAAGACAGGAAGATTGGTTTGAACCAATCCTTAATATATATGTGTGTGTGTGTGTGTATATATATATATATATATATATATATACATACATATAATATATATTGAAGAGGAAACTACATGACCTGTGTGATTGAATCACCAGCATATCAATTCCTACATGTGACTGATGGCATGACAGTGACATCATTTTCCGCTAGCTTCCTTCAGAAGATAAGTGCGGCCACGGATCACATATGCCAAATTGCATTAAACCAAAAATTATTGCTTAAATTTGAAAAGTAGTGTATTTTAGTCATGTTAAAGCAAAATCATGGGAAAAGAAATTGCATAAAATGAGGGCTGCCTGTATTTATTCACATAACCTCTACACCCTGAATTTTGGTGATGAAATTTGGTAAAGCAGTCCGGTTACAGGCCCGGAGTGGCCCAGAGGGTCCCAGGAAGTTAAGGTTCCCAGATTTCGTGACAATGGCACAGGATGATGGTAAGGTTGTCAGCCTTATGCACCGGCCGCCTTTACCCCCAGGAAATACTCCTGGTACCCATTTCTGTTAGAGGCTGAGTCAACCCCGGGCCATAGTGCAATCAGAAGGATTTTATGTCAACGAAAAATCCACTGACACTGGTTGGGATCGAACCAGTGACCTTCCGATTTGTAGCACAGCACCTTAACCACTGTGATGAAATTTGGAGAAACTGGAAATACCATATATTTACCTCAAGCTGTTGGCAGAGACTTTTGGTTAAACGGATATGAATGTAAATAATTACATATAGGTAATAATCCCTATAGCAAGGTACTTCACATACTACAGCCTATCCATACCAAGTAATATTTGTGAGGTTTGTGGTCACAGCAGTGTTGATTAAGAATGGAGTCTTCTGGGATATTATGCCATGTTGAATGGTGAGTAGTTACCAGCATTTTGAAAGAGCCTAGTGCTGCCATATTCAGGGTCAAGCAGTGCAGTAGGCTGACCCCGTAGGCACTACATGCCTACAAAACATTGAGATCAACACAGCATAACTAACATCCCAGAATATACCATCTGCAAGTAATACTTGCTGCATTCAGGGACTCAAGTCTAACTCATTGTATTTCACTGATCACAGTAGTGAAGACTAAATTGCGGGTCCCTCTCAGTTTTCACAGATTTAGTATTTGTAGTCAAGCTTCTAACAGTACATTATCATCAATTTCCTTTGAAGGTTTTCCATGGTGCAACTATGCACAGTTTCTCAGCATCTGTTGTGCACAAGCTACAATATAGTGTACCTATTTGTGCCTTACAGACATGTGAGCTACATCTTTTGAAGCACTGTGTTTGTGTTTTCTGCTCAATGTGGCCTTCCAAAAGGAATTTGAATGCCATTAGCCATGTGTGTGTAAGCCCTGCTGAGGAGATACAGTGTGTATGATGCAGCACATGAGACATGCAGTGACTTAGGCTTTGTGTGTTTCTTTTGTGTAATGCTTGTATACTGATATCACAGCTGCCTTATGAACATTGTGGGAGGTAAACAGTGCATGTCAAAAGCACTCTCATAAAATGTGATGATCTGAAATGCAGGGTGATCCCAATATTCATATTTATATTGGTCACTGTATGGAGAAGTATCCGTGTTTATAAATTAGTAATGTTTTCAAGAAAACATGTCTGACTCTCCTTGCTTATTCTGTAGAATTCCTTAAATCTCTATCACAAGCAATTTATTTTGGAACTTAAAGGTTTTATGAATACTTTGACTGTACCCAGCATCTCATTTTCTGAATTTTCTTTTGTTTCAGTAACTGCTATGCAATAATGACATCCCCTTCACTTGAATAACTTATTCCAATTATTCTGTAGAGCACTTTCATTAGTTTTACCAACTAAAAGGGTTGTTTTATAAATAAGTGGACAGTGTGCAGCATGCACCATGATGACCAGGTTACTTGGTATATGCCCTACAGTTGTTGAGAAAGGCATCCCACAGTTTCACTAGTCCGTCTATACCACGTCCTTAAAAGTCCTGTGGCTGTAAGTGAAGCCAGGATGTGATTGCTTACAGTACATCTGCATCTATAGCGAAATGCTGGCCTTTATGTGCCTTTTTCATTGGTCTGAACACATGATAGTCACAGGGGGTTAGGTCTGGACTGTATGGGGGATCTGGAAGAACTTCCCACTGAAAATGTTGTATCTTCTCACAAGTGAATCTGGCCGAGTGGGGTCTGGCATTGTTGTGGAGGAGAATGATGTAACACGATAACATGCTAGGTCTCATAGCCTTTATTGCACCCCTCAGGTGCCCCATGGTTTCCCCATAGTGGTCGGCATTGACAGTGGTGCCTTGGGGTAACCAGTCTATCAGCAGAGGCCCACAACCATCAAAGCACAATGTCAGCATCACGTTACCAGCACTGGTTATGGCGTGACTCTTTTTTGGTCAGGGAGATGATGGATATTTCCACTGCTGACTCATGCATTTTATCTCTGTATCATAATGCAAACACCAGGACTCATCCCCTTTGACAGTATGTTCCAAAAACTCATCTCTCTCTCTCTCCTTCATACCGCAGCAGGTGTTCCAAGCCGATACCCCTGTGAGTTGCCATTCTTTGTCACTTAAACTTTTCTGCACCCGTGCTACAGAAACTGATATCACAAAACTTGCATAACGATGTAATACATTCCATGCTGGTGCCAAGGTGTTTACTGATATGCTGAAGCACTACATGATGGTGACGTTGCACCATTTTATCCATTTTGGCATGTGTATCTGGGTCCATAATATGGGGTGGGTGACTGAGGCATGCCAGGCCTTGCTCCTACCCTCTTTGAACCTCTTGCACCAGTCAGACACTGCTGTACGATGGAAACATTCATCACCATACACATGCTTCATTTGAGAATAAATGTCCACTGGTCCTGCACCTTTTGCACACAGAAACTGGATGACACAGTGCTGTGCGTGCCTGGACAAATCCATGAATGTCTTCCACTGAGTAACATGGTGTTATGCAGAGATCACACAGAGCAGCCTGCTTATGACATGTGCATATCGTGGTCGGTAGTGACCACTGTCAAATGGCACGAGAATGATGAAAATTACAGTACACGTAACCCAACAATACATATTGTCCGCTTACTTATGATACAACCCTTATACATGAGTGAACTGATGATTGTGTGATGTGTAAGTTTTTCTTTGCAAATCTCAGATGCTTATTCCTGACCCAAGTATGCATTAAAGCTGTGAAGAGAGAAAATTAAGGGTCTATGTATATATTTATCAAGAGTCTGTGACATTTTTCAGGTATTTCTCTATATGTGTTAATCTGGGCAGTACTGTCATATTTTACATGAATATGGAGGCATGCCCATTTGTGTGCATGCTTGCATTATGATTGAAAAACTGTCATAGTGAAGGATGTATATGCAGTTACTAAACAGGAACATACTATTTCTGCTCATAACTTATGCATGGTGATAATGATTGTTGTTTGATAGGTTGTGATGGAATATCTGCCAGGGGGATCTCTCACAGATGTTGTGACAGAAACGTGTATGGACGAAGGTCAAATAGCGTCTGTTTGTCGAGAGGTGCTACAAGCCTTAGAGTTCTTACATTGTAACCAAGTGATCCATCGAGACATAAAGTCTGATAACATCCTCCTTGGATTGGATGGCAGTGTTAAATTGAGTAAGTTCAGCTTTTGTTATAAATTTATTTGCCAGCGTGTATTTAAATCCTAAATAAAGGAAGAATAAAATCCAACTAGATGCCACTTATTACTTTATTTTGCTTAAGTTAGGCTCAACATGTTTCAGGCACCATTATGGCCATCATCAGGAGCTCACGATGATAGCGTTGGTTACCACATGGGCCGTCTGGTTCTCGAGTTGCTGCTGGATGGGGGTTAAGTGCAGACAGGATGGATGAGTGTAAGG
>Ga0123357_10010934_pt1 | contig 11587 bp, 4 predicted proteins | sample TergutEmb28metaG_FD_89873 | JGI IMG/M metagenome (GOLD analysis project Ga0123357, IMG submission 89873) | Embiratermes neotenicus P4 segment gut microbial communities from Petit-Saut dam, French Guiana - Emb289 P4 | ecosystem: Host-associated > Arthropoda: Insects > Digestive system > Gut ...
CCAACTCAGCCACACCGAAACTCCAACACACATCGAAACAAGAACACACGACCAATGTGGTGATACAATAGAGAAGTCGCAGGCTCCTGATGATGGATGTATTAATGTCCGAAACATGTAGAGAGTAGAAGTGAAAAAAGAAAAACTTAATAACAGGTGACATCAAGTTGGTCTCTTATTCTTCAACTATTCCACAACGTATTCAATGAACTTTGATATCAGAGCGACCATCCAGAGTTTTGTTGCAGGTAACTTCGATAATTGTAAGACATTATAAAAGTTGCATTTATACAACAGTTCACAAGCTCAATACTTTCCTCGGAATTCTGAATTGTGCCATCCCCGTTGTGTGTGTAAATAAATAGGTATGGGTATTTAGTCAATAACACATTAAATTTTCTAATGATGTTTATTAGAGGATGAATATCAACTATATGTTTCGGCCTAATCCGGCCATCCTCAGGTTTTCATCCGAAAGAGTATTAGTGCTATATATGATTTATGCGGTAACCGCATAAATCATATATAGCACTAATACACTAATAGCACTTGTACATACAGCTTGACTCAAGTGAAATACATTAAAAAATGTTGCACGTGTCCCTTATAACTTCCCAAAAATTTCGCCTTGAAATTTCAACAGGCCATAATGTTAGTCCTCTATAAGCAACAGATATCGATACGTACTGATATGTCACAAATCAAAAGGTAACTTTACATTTTAATGTCTCCTGCGCATCATTCAGCCAGTGATGTAAAAATAAGTTGTTACTCGAATGTACTGACAAACACGCTACTAGATATTCTGCTTGCTAAAAGCATTTTATGTTTGCAGTGTCATCCCCTTCTAGCTGTCTCCACAAATTAAAATATCTGCAGGAATTAACTGAATGGTTTACAGTTGAGTTACTGACTGTCGAGAATGGCCTGTGCAATGACAGCAGCAAGATGGATATAGCAATGGTCACCACACACCACCAGTATTTTACCTCATTTTTTTCAAACCAACAGCTCTTTCGTGCAGTCAGAATTTTGAATCGTTAATAAAACACGAGTGGTTTCATAGTTACAGTGGTAAAACGCTGCGCAGTATATATATATATATATTACATAGCGTCGAGATTAAAGAAAATAGTGTGCATATAACACCACTCCCACTCTGAACCTTCAAGTCCTCTTCTGTGCTGAACTTCACTTTTCAGTAACACCATGGTAATGAACTGTAATAATATTGATAAGAATAATATCAGTAATCTTATAAATCAAATTTGTGGCTGAAAATGAGACGATATATGGCCCTTAATGAAATATTGCATATTTTTCTAAGCACTCAGGAATTGAGACTAGTTGTTTCCGACGTGGTCACATAAGTGGGTACTCCCATTTCCCCTTTCAATCTGAAGACGGATGCAAGCTCAACATCCAAAACGTAGAACGTTTTTAACTTGAGAGAAGGAGGAATGCTCAAAAGTTGACTCAAACCTAGCGCCACAGGCATGAAATATCTGCCATTAAATAGCAATCACAACACTATTCCCCACGATACAAATATACTTTCAGCAAGCAAAATGAACACGCACTTAGGAAATAAAATCAGTATAAGAATCATTAATGTACTTTCGGGAAAGATGCTCTTTTCGAAACAATATGAAGGTAACTTGATATTTTCCATATTCCGTGTATTAATTGGATGTATAAAATCTACTAAAGAGACCAACAAATACAATCTTGTATTATGGATGTAGTTTTTTTATTACACAGTGATCACCGACATCTTCGGGGTGGTTGCACTTACCACCCTGAAGATGGCCACATCAATGGCCGAAAGATGACGGTGGTTACTACATAACAAAATTACATTCATAACATAAAAATTGTTTTTTTTGGCCTTTTTAATGAAATTTCATAAAAATATGACGGTTTTTTACCGTTTCCACAAAACCTTTGAATTAACCCACACACTACCTCCTACCTACAGAAAGTTCTACAATTCAAACAACTGGATTTGTCACCTTCACGTTTATGCTGTGAAATGAGAGTACATTTTTGTTTACAGACCAACATGTGAACACACACAGTACACACAGCAGTGCAATTTCCCCCTAAATGTTTTGGCGATCACATTGTCAACAGCAGACAGTATAACAAACTAAGTTATATAAAACATGTTAAAATATGATCCACTTAAGGTAATAACATACATTTGCATCATAGAGGGGATAAAACCTGTACATCAGTGTTCACGGTGTGTGAATGCGTTGGCTTTTTAAATAAACAAGCCAGGCAGTACACGTATAAACGTAATATTTAGGCGCGTTCGCGTAACCATTGTTAGCGTGGAATAAGCAATAGGTATTACATATTCTGAGTGTGTGCATGTAGCTTTAGTTTTCCAACATGCAATGCGCATGCGCCATATTGTTATCTGTGGCCTCTCCCTTTGTGCTATAGTATTCCACGTTATGTTTTAAACGGTACGATTTTTGGAGAAAAAGTCACTGACGTAAAATGTCTGTTCTGATTATCTCTAAACCTTTCATCTGAAACGTTTCTCATTCTAAGGAGAATAGAGTCAGATATTTTCATAAATATACAGAGGCATTCAGGTAAAATATCGGTTATTCTTCTCAGAATTCAATAAAACTTTAATATTCTTGGCAGAGTTTTGAAAAACACTTAAAAACCTAATGAAAATCCTTCCATTGGGAGCCGAGTTGTGCCATTCGGAGAGAAGGAAGGAAGGACAGACGGTCGTGACGACGCTAATAGTCGCTTTTCGCAATTCTACGAAATCGCATAAAAATGGATTTGCCATTTACTCGTATTACAATGGCAGCAGATACATACGGCATACTACATAATAGCATATTGTTGAAAAACTCCCTATTTTTGTGACGTAGTAGGCAAGACAATGTATCAGAGATGGCTGTGGTCCCATCTTCAGGTAAATGAGTTTGTTCATTCTGATCTTATACTTTTAAATTAGACTTGGTGCCATTAGTTAAAATCAAACTCGGACCACTTGAACGCTGACCGCTCATACCTAGGATCACGATCTGTTGCCCTACTGATTACGTGCGGAATGGATTACAGGCAACTCCAGCGAATTCTTCGTCACGCAATACTCCCCATAAAACGCAAAATGCCGATCCCAGTGGCCGGACTGTCTACAGTGGGTCTGTGGCCGCTCGTGTGTTGGGACTGCGGGTTCGAATTCCGCCGGAAGCATGGATGTCTGTCTGTTGACAGTGTTGGCCGTTGTCAGGTAGGGGTCTCTGCAACGGACCGATCTTTCATCCAGAGGAGTCCTACCGACTGTGGCGTGTCCTAGAGCAAGATCAGGTGCAACATGACACTCTAAACCTACAATGACAGAAGAAATCAGACTAAGAAAGAAAGAGAAAAAATGGACAACTTCCAACGTGAATGCGGTGTAATATTCGTAAATCAGCTGCTGTAACAGACATTTGGAATATAAACTTAGTTTTGAACACCTGGTGGACACGCCAGGTGCAATACTGCACTGCCCCATATGCCGCATATGCAGCCTCCTACAGCTGGAATATAAACTTAGTTATGAACACCTGGTGGACACGCCAGGTGCAATACTGCACTGCCCCATATGCAGCATATGCAGCCTCCTACAGCTGGAATATAAACTTAGTTATGAACACCTGGTGGACACGCTAGGTGCAATACTGCACTGCCCAATATGCAGCCTCCTACAGCTGTAAGGGTCTCCACTGTCGCACTGCACCGCCAATTGTCACAGCCGTATATACGAAGACGAGTGTAACTCCACCCTCCCTGTGTTCCTGCACCTCCTTCATGCTCGGTTATATTGTTAAGTGTTCTGTCATATCTTTATTAGTCCCTCGTTATATCGTTTTAGAGACCCACACTGCCTCTACTGAGACCAATGAAAAAAGTCCACAGAACGACTACATCTACTCTTCCTCCTCCATTGTACACGCTTATATTTTCCGTAAGTCGTAAATCCATTCTGTTCGCACCAATGATGGCAGTGATAAACAAAGATAACTTTCGCTAGCTACAGAAATTTTCGTGGGTTGTTATTGGCAAGAGGGGCTCAAAGAGAATAGCCTACATCCCTAAGCACAGACTATGCAGCCTCGAGTGTCGTCAAACAGTTCTTGAGGTTTCTTTCTGTAGCCTCAGTTCACCCTACTCCCCCCACCCCCCGTGGTGCGACAGCCCAGGGTGGGCTACGACCTTCGTATTTTCGAGTTTTCACGACCACATTCTGACACAAGACACTCGGTAGGACTCCTCTGGACGGAAGATGAGCCCGACGCAGAGACCTCTACTTGAAAACACACAAAATTTACAAGAGACTGACATCCAAGTCCCCGGCGGGATTCAAAGCCGTAATCCCAGCAAGCGAAGGACCGAAGATCCCTGCTTTATACCGCGTGGCCACTGGGATTGGTGTAACACCCCATTAGTACAGCATAATGTAAACGAAGTGCGCAAACTGATCAAACGTATAGATCAGTTTATGAATGACTCAGTGACATGGAAGTGTCGCTTAATGGTGACGTGCATTTTGTTCGATATGTAACATCGGTTACACTGCCTAGAGCCAAGCCAACGGGTACAGTGATTTAATATAATTAAAACAGTATGTGCTTCTTTGAAGAATAATCACACACGAGTTACTTCAGCTTTGTGTAATGCCCTTGATGTTCGCTGGTTTTCACCAGCATCTCTCTGTTGCAGTCGAAGCCTTGATCATTGGATTGGCTGATACGCTTGTGGCAGCAGCTTTTCACGGCACATAAAATATAAACTGCTGATTTTCTGAATAACAGTTGACTGTCAATGACAACATTATTCCATTTCATATTAATGTATGATTATACACTCTTCAGTTTTTAGGAAAGATAATTTATACATTATAACAAAAAGGGTTTATATTTTCAAACAAAATGACAACGCGGCTGGCCTTGTGTTTACTTCGTACTTCGTCACATTAAATATCGATAACACAAATCCGAGTCTTTTTAAACGTAAGAGGGTGAGTCAAATAAAGACCGTAAATAATTTTTTATTTTTTATCATGGACGATATGGAGTGCTGATCCATGACTCATGTCCAGATGTGCGGCTATTTCATTCACTGTTACCCGGCGATTTTCTTTCACGATGGCTTCAACTGCTGAAATGGTCTCTTGTGTCACTACTCGGTGTGCCTGACCAGGTCGAGGAGAGTCTGTCACAGAACTAATGCTGTTCATGAACTTCCTAGTCCACTCGTACACTTGCTGTAGTGACAGACATACATCACCATACTGAACTTTCATTCGTCGATGAATTTCGATGGGTTTCACCCCTTCACTACTTAAAAAACGGATAACAGATCGCTGTTCTTCTTTGGTGCATGTTGCAAGTGGGGCCGCCATCTTTACACTACTACTGCGCCATCATGTTGCATTCCTGCATCGCACTACCACCTGTCGGCCACTCTTCAAACCATCAGTATCATTATTGTCAACTTACAAGACAATCGAGCTGTGTTTTGTACTTTTATCTCACTTTTAAAGTTTTCATTTGACTGTCCCTCGTAATTCAACTGAAGAATACAACAGCTCATATAAATGTCATTCACTAAGAAATTTACGTCAGTTGGTGGTCGGTTATATGAAATTTGCATGAATTTTGATGACGTAAGAACTGTAAGGTAGAGAGTGATTGGAAAATGTAGAACATTTTTCTTCTGGAAAGTGTTAATGGCTCCTCATGAGGTACAGTACATGTAGTTACATCTATATATCGCGCAGTGACAAGATGAAAGTACAGAGTGAATTGAGAATAACAAGAGAGGAAACGTTCACGGCCTCATTCGGTGTTACGATCACAGAATTTGCCTGGATTGTTTTGAGCAAGAATACAAAATCTCAGATTTTAGTTCTCGCCATCATAGAACCGACCTAGATTGTGCGTTACGTTATGTCACTGACCTTAACCAGACACAGCGACCTGCAGTGTAAATATCCCACAGGGCGGCGGTTATTTTATGTCTGTCACTTCCACAGCTGGATGCTAGACATATCACTCGTTAGAAGAGATCGTAGCTACTATGCAAAATCGAAACACAAAACCGGAGATTTGACGTTCGTACTGTAGCGAACACGGAGTCGGAACAGCCTAGTAGGTTTGGTGACCAGCCTAGGGGCTTGAAGATTTGGGGTTCTTAACCCGGCAAGAGTATGCAATTCATCTCTCCTCTATAAAGTCCATACTGGCTCTTGCACCTACACAGTCTCCTTGTCAGTTGACAAGGACAGTTGTCTTCCTGGGTGTAAAGCAGCCGAGGCACAAGTTTGACCCCTCACCTCCTCCTAGAGGTGAGGAGAATGAGTGGATCTATACCCCCCACTCCACACATGTCTTCAGAGGTTGTACAGAGACAAATTTTGCGACAGTGAATATGAAAATGCCTGCCGTCTGAAATACTACGCCATGGATTGTGTAACACCAGACTACATGACATCTTATTGCGTAAGGCAAACAAATTCTGAAATGATCTAAATTTACAATACTTTGGAAATATAAAACACGGGTTTACACATTTCAGCTGTTTTTTGTAAATAACATCTATTCATCCACAAAATTTCAGTTCTGGATATGGTATTAGTCTACCTGTAGACTATTACTGTGAAATGGATTGTCGACGTATGTAAATTACAGTCATATTAAACAAACCAAGCTGCTGAATATTAATACAGTATTGTGTCCATATCCACTCACTGTGAACGACTGTTCACATTAATCTACTACTGGCAACTCAGCATGTGCCACATTAAAGGATTAATCGCTAAGAACATTCGAATATAACGTCATAGCAGAACATGATCAGAAACTTAGGCTCCGTTCTCCTCTCTACTCTAAGAAGTTTGTAGTAAAACAACTAAAGACAGCCTCTACAAGGGACTTAGATTAAAGAAGTTAATATGATTTTGAAGACAAAAGATAAAATTCACTCTATAACATGCCATAAGGGAACAGATTTAGAGTAAAGGTATAGCTCCACTCTTTCTTCAACTTCGGCACTTGGTAGGGGTCGGTTATTAGCGACACACTCCGTCCGCTTTACCTCCGGAAAAGAACAAGTACCCACTGTATATGAAGGTGAGTTGGCTCGAGTGCCAGGCTGTACTGGCACAGAAAACTTCGCCACTAGTGGATTTCGAACTCCGGACAGTCCAGTACGTAGCAAGTCGCTATACCGGCTGCTTCATCCAGCACTAAAGATGGTGACGAAGGCGAACGAAATTGCAGTGTGTCGCGGTGTGGGCACAGGGCACCAGACCAGCTGCAATAATCGTGCAAGAAGAGCGGTACGAACGATAGTACGGTAGGTACCGCTTAAAAGCATGGGACTAACAATTCTTGGCCTTAGATACAGTCTGATAACGTCAAACAAATCTTACATTTTCAATTTCTGTCACCCTGTCCCTGAAAATCTAACACATACTAAGAAAGTATGTGCAGTTGACCGAACTGAGTCATACGAGTACAGTATAAAGATATGTCTCTTTTCAACCAAGTAGATGCCACTTATTATTTTATTGTACTTCTTATTGGCTTAACATGTTTCGGGCATATGAATGCTCGAAACATGTTGAGCCTATAAGAAGTACAATAAAGTAATAGGTAGCATCTAGTTGGTTTTTTTATTCTTCAGTTATCACAAAGATACACGGTCCAATAAACATCAGATGTCTCTTTTCACTCTAAAATGAAGTTTCTTCCTAAGTGGGCTTTAAGTAGCAAATTAGCAATCCCATGGCTCAACAACCAATATGTTTATGTTTATCTTTAATGCAGAGGCAAATTACGATTATGAACGCAATATTTACATGGTATTCCACAGTGTAATATCATTTCATAATGCTTATACTCAAAAAGGGAAATACTAATATAAAAAACTTGGCCTACGCATCTCTAATGCATTCGATTCTTGACTGTCGAGCTGCGTGTTGGAATCCAAACAGGAAACACCAGGTAGTCACGTTAGACCGTATATAAAAGAAAGTGTCTAAAACGGTAAATCATATGAATGAGTCGGTCTGGGAAATTTTGGGTATAAGGAAAGGGAATCTAAGTCAGTGATGAAATGTTGAAAAAGGTAGTTTTAGTGAAATAAATTGAAGTGAAGTGAAGTGAAGTGAAGGGAATTTAGTCGGTGATGAACTGTTGAAAAAGGGAACGAAAGAAACTGAAGTGAAGTTTACTGAAGTAAATTTTTTTGTGGAGTGAGTGTGGCGTTTGTTTGTAGGTACGTATGAGTGTTATTGTACAGTACAGTGAGTGTGGCGTTTGTTTGTAGGTACGTATGAGTGTTATTGTACAATACAGTGAGTGTGGCATTTGTTTGTAGGTACGTATGAGGGTTATTGTACAGTACAGTGAGTGTGGCGTTTGTTTGTAGGTACGTATGAGTGTTATTGTACAGTACGTCGCTTCATTGTTTGCATGCTTGTCCTTAAATTGTTTGTTTTATGTAGTTTGTTACAGTTCTGCGTCCTTCGTCCTTTGTAATGTTTCAATCGGTTTAATTTGTTCCTCTCCTCTTTATTTGTTTTATTGCTTGATATGTTTTGCTTTCTATTTTTGTGTTCTGTAATCTGTATTGTATTGTATTGTATTGTATTGTATCTGTATTGTATCTCTCTATCACTGTTCTTGCCTTTTGTGAACAAATGCGAGGATTATTGCCACCGGGTGGAAACCAATTTGCAGTAAATAAATATCTTATCATAATACTGATGGTTAACCACGGTACATCCTGCACTACCGGAGTACGTGTGCTGTCAGGCCTCCACCGCGGTGTCAATGAGATCTTTGTTCTTCTGAGATGTTACACAGCGTAAATCTGTAGTCAGTTACCGAGGTTTCAGGAAAACCCTTCGATCCAATCTTCAAAGATCAAGCAGTCAACTTCATTGTTGAAGATGGGACCCTTAGGTTTTCCCCATACTTGATTAACTACCAATCTAGGCTGCTTAATATCCCAGGACAGCGAATATCTCGGTACTAGGAGCATTTTACTGTTATGAGCAGTTGTCGTAAAGTCAAGATTAAAATGCAAAACATAACATTAAAATACATTAGCAAAACATATATATTCGAAGGCACTTATAATAAGGACATTTATTATTCAACAGTCTAACAAGCACTTTTACATGTTAGGTAAAAGAAGCAGATTTCTTTAACAGGGCTGATATAATATCTCCTTACTTTCTTCCATTTGTACCTGAACATGGACACAGAATTAGAATAAGAATAAATAAAACATGAAGTATGCCCTAGACAATAGAATATTTCTAGTTAACAGCGTTACGTCTTAGCACCAAACAACTCTCGCTGACCCTCACAACTAGTGTTCATTGGGCACAGTCAAAAGGAGACACTTCACTATTAATATATTTGACCCATATTCATCTGAATAGACTTTTTACTTTCTTGCGTCTTTCTTGTTTTTCTTTCTTTCTTTGATTCTTTCTTAGTCTGACCTCTTCTGCCTACTCGTTGCCGGTGTACAGGGTTACTGTTGTATCTGTTCACACTCAAGGACGCATACCCACACATACAGTAGGACTTCTCTGGACGAGTGATCGGCCGGTCGCACGAGATAGATCTATGCCCCCAGCAGGATTCGAAACAGCAATTCCAGTAAGTGAGCGGCCGCAGAAGGTGCTGCCAAAGGAATCGGCTGTTGTCATGTAGACTGTAAAATCCTTATAAAGGCGTGACAGCTGTCGAACGGCACCAAGAAGTAGCATACATTAAAATTTCATCACATTCGCTTCCTAACGGGGACAAGGTATTCGTCTAACATCCCCACTTGACAAGGCACCTATTACCTCCTCCCCTAACGACAGGGAATCCTCGAAATCGATGGGTTATGAATATTGATGGACAGAACAGGCCACAGCACATAGTCAATTACAGGCTAGAATTTTCCAGATGTTTTGCGAACATGAAGTTGGGTACAATTTTCCTACCCCAAATAGCGTCGAGGAGACGTATATATGTTACTGTAGAAGCCCGAAGATTGGTAAAACCTAGGTTTTGCCAGTAAATCCTAACACTTACCATGGTGAGGTGGTAAAAGTCCGAAAAATGCTTTGAAACGCTTCCAGTTCGGGCTTTTACCAAACCATGCCGACATGGTTTGGTAAAAGTCCGTTTTGTTTGGCTGTCATTATGCTTTGTAAGTGTGTTTTTTTAACGTTTAATTATTCATTGAACATGTAAGATTAAAATATTTTGGCGGTCATTTATCTTCATAATTCTATGAAACTCAAGCACAGACCACGAACCAACTCTTGATTTGGAATTGAAAGGTAATGATAATACAAGTGAAACAGAAACCTACGTAACAATGGAAGTGGAGACAGAAGTTCAGAACCAAAATATAGACCCAGAAGCAATCTCTAGAACTCCTGACGGAACAACTGCGACTATCAACAGAGCTCAAAAAGTGAAAGTGTTTGGAGAGGCTGCCAGGGAAGGACTTGAGGAAGAGGAAAAGAAAATGAAAGCAACTTCCTCTAAAAAGTTCCAAAAACCTACTCTCGGACAAAATGTTAGAATAAAAATACCAGATATAGACAGAGCGAAGATGGATCCAAGATCAATAATAGCCATTATCACAGACATTAAAGAAGAAGAATTTTGTGAACTTGCTACTAAGTTGGGTAAACTTAAAGTGTTGTACACAAGAAACTAATTTACCTTATGCAAAGAAAATTTTTTAAGCATCGAAGAACTTGGTACGGAGGAAATAAGTGTACATGAAGTGATAAATAAGCTTTCTTTAGTTGCTGGACAAGGATTCAGGAAATGCAACTGTTCAAACAAGTGTACCATGGAAATGTGTTTGTGCAAATAAGCCAGTCTACTTTGTAATTCAAAATGTCACAACAGTCAACCTTGCTGTAACAAGTGAGTTTAATTATGATTCGATAATGTTCAAGGAAATTCTGATTAATAAGTTCCATTTATTTCATGAACATTTTCTTTTAATACATTAATTAAATGCAGTAAAAAATAAAGCAGTTAAGTTTAATGTTATTCTAGGCTTCGTTTAAATTTAAGTATACAAAGGCAAATTATTGTAACGGACTATTTTCATGGTGAAAAATATAGTTTAATCTGATAATAGAATGCTGTTTTAATTTCATATTCCATTCACATGGTTTTCAAACAAACAAAAATAATTAAAAGTTCGGTTGAGTATACCAGATATCCGCGTAAGGGACTGCGATGCGCTAACCACGCACCTCCCGAACCCACGCCCTATGGCGGCACGCGGACTGGTCGACCCAGTTATCGCTTGCGAATATTGTGCCGAAAATAAGCTAAGCTAATTTAAGTACAGACCCGGTACAATAAATATATAAAAATTGAGTTTCATAGAATTATGCAAGATAAATGACGGCCAAATATTTTACACTTGCATGTTCAATGAATAATTACAAGCTAAAACACACACACTTACAAAGCATAATGACAGCCAAACAAAACGGACTTTTACCAATAGGTGTCGGCAAATGCCA
>Ga0123357_10010935_pt1 | contig 11586 bp, 8 predicted proteins | sample TergutEmb28metaG_FD_89873 | JGI IMG/M metagenome (GOLD analysis project Ga0123357, IMG submission 89873) | Embiratermes neotenicus P4 segment gut microbial communities from Petit-Saut dam, French Guiana - Emb289 P4 | ecosystem: Host-associated > Arthropoda: Insects > Digestive system > Gut ...
TGTACAGTCATGCGCCGCATAACGACGTTTCGGTCAACGACGGACCGCATATACGACGGTGGTCCCAAATATTATAATACCATCGTGTTACAATTGCCTACAGTATGCAGTACAGTAACATGCTGTACAGGTTTGTAGCCTAGGAGCAATAGGCTATATATAGCCTAGGTGTGTAGTACGCTGCACTATCTAGGTTTGTGTAAGTACACTCTATGACGTTCGCACAACAACGAATTTCTCAGAACGTATCCCCGTCGTTAAACGACGCATGACTGTACAGCTACTGTGAAAAGTGGCCGGCTTCTCACCAGCGAAGTCAGAGTTCAATCCCAGGGTGACCCAGTAGCGCTCACAGCCGCACTGTCTTCTCCAAGCACTTCGCGTCTTTACCCGCCAGGTATCATTCCGCCAATGCTCCATATTCACCAGTCATCAGTAGCTGATAAAGTATGCTGCATTACCTACGGACTCATTCTTACCCCACTGCCATACCATAACCGTTTCAGTCACAGTGGTTACTATTTGTACAACCAGGTTCAAGTTAAACAATTTCACGTTATTCCCACACAGTGCGTTTGTTTTGTATGGGCCTCAGGACAATCAGCGATTTTTTCCCCGTACAGCATTAACTGACAGCTTTACAACCGAGACGCAGGGTGTTTACTGCGCGGTACGGACTTATCTTTAAATAAAATTTACGTTAAATTTCGTCCTTAATTGTTTAAATGTGTTCTGTATTCAGGCAAGCGGTCTGCCTTACTTTTGTAGGTCTGTTCAACAGAGGTTACTGTGCTTAAGCACAGCGCAATGGAGACTCACAGATGGAATTGACTGGTCACCCCTTACCCCTCACCCACGTTTCCCATTGGATAGGAGGCTGGCTGGACCCCAACCGTTCCGGAAGCTGTAGGATACCGCAGTCCCTGCCCTGGCCGGAATCGACATCCGGACTTGTGAAACTCTTAGCCTAGTCACTATACCATCTGGGCTACCCAGCCCCCGAAAGGCGTCATGACCCACAATGCCTACAGTGTTGACTGTGGCCCTTGGGGATCCATAAGAAGCGAGATATATTCGCAAATATCCCTTATGAAGCACTTTGTTGAAATAACTGTTAGCAACTGTCAGTTTATTATGGGCAGGTACAGAATAGCGAATAATAAACATGCAATACGTTTGTGTGTTATTCTTGTTAGACGGATGGTTTGAGAAGCACTTCAAAACGCATAAACAGCTTACTAACTCACTCTAAAGACACAATTAACAGGTGACACAAGGTTTTCCCTACCGCAAACAAAGACACTGCGCTAGACAGAGACAGAGTGGCGGGCGCTCGGGTTAGTCATGACGTAACTCTACTGGACAACGAGAGATGGCAGCACCTGACTGTTTCTCTCACCAACCAGGAAAAGGTCATGGGCGGACGAGAATCACCTGATGCTATGGTAAGAACTGGTGATGAAACCACAGGTATTCCCTGCGAACACCAACAGCACGTGCAGTTTTACCGCTAAAGGTGTTACTGTTTGCGTACCTGTATGCAATGCTGAGCGAAAATAGACCTTGGCGGCGGAGGCCGTGTGTGAAATTTTCACAATAGGATGGAATGAAAGCGATCAGTTACGTGTTGCGAATTATACAGGCACTTGAGACGAATCGTGGAAGGGTGAAAAATTCTGGGAATTAACACACAAAGGGGTTCCGCTTCGTTATAGATTACAGCTTATAGGCAAACTGTGTTCGCACCGAGAACATAACCTCGGACCCTATACAATGAAGGCAAACTAAATAAGACTTCTGGTTGCTTATAACACCTTTCTATGTTACGCACGAGATATCTCGATTTAAAGTAGTAGTCGTTCTGGTGTGAAATGATCAGCGAAAGAAACATCTTAAGATATTCTCACATCAAACACAGATCCCCCCCCCACAAGCGGCATTAACCGTCTGGTGTCTACAACGGAGACGCGGTGTTTTCTGTGAGGTGGACTATGAATTTTTTTACTGCTGTATGGATGGATATATTTTTTGGTCGTTTTAAAAACGAAGGTGTTTTGTCTGGAGTACCACGACATGAATTTACTTGAATAAGTAGGTAAATGAGTACTGATTTGCCCTGACGCGTCATTTCAAAGACGGGTACCGAACAGAAGATTTAGAATCGCAGGTAACATCAGTGGGAGACGCCTAGAGGTTGATGACCAGCGTTACATGACTAAGTGGTAACCGGGGAGCACAAGGCTGGACCTTGATTACGCCATGACACGCGTCTGTGTGTAACCACGTGGCTCGAGTAGGTTGTGGTTGCAACCGGTCACTACTATGCACGGCGAACTGCAGTTGGTTTAAACGAACGCAAATTAAATTATGTTGGGTGTGAAGTGATGCTAAGTGGTTCTTACTACGGCAAGTGTTAAGGCTACGGTATTGTGGAATGTGGCACCGTGTAGTCTGGTGAACAGGTACCAAGGTTTCGGAGGAATCCGCAAATTCAAAACGTCCGGGGAACTTCTACCCTAAAGACGAAGGCAGCATATCACTACGAGACGTAGGTACAGGTATATCAAACGGAGACACATCCCAAAAGATCGTAACGCTAAAGCAAAATGCTTCGCAGCGGCTTTGAGCGATGGCAATTTGAACTGTTAGTGGTCGTTTGAATTTTGCGTGGCGAAATATAAAGGTTTTTTAAATTTTATTTGTCAAACATTCTGAACACTAAAATGCACTATATTAATGGCAGATGTTCTAAACATAAAATTTAACCTGAAATATATACAAAAGGTCCAGTCCGTACCGCGCAGTAAACACACTCCGTCTTTGTTATAAAACCCAGTCAGTTAATGCTGTATGGTGAAATAATCGCTGTTTGTTCTGAGATCCACACAAAACACATAAATACACTGCGTGGGCAGAACAAAGAATTGCTGTATGTTAAACCCGATGGTGCATACAGTAAACAGTGGGATTTAATAACTTCTGACATGGTCTTCGTAAATATATATCTCAGACAATAAAAATTAAGGACAATAGCTATTCTCTTATCAATAAGGAGTTCACTGCCCTTGGACATCACAAAAAAACATGCACACTGATAGAAGAAGCAGCGTTCAATAATGCGCGTAATTTCACTGCAAAATATTTCTCCATCACCAATGGAATTAAAACTGAGGAAACGGACTGTACGGCCGCGATCCCGTTTCAAGTCACCTTCTTCCTATTTGGGGCCCGGTAACTCAGCCGGTATAACGACTGGCTACGGCCTGGACGGTCCGGGATCGAATCCTGGTGGGGGCGAGATTTTCTGCAACTGTCCAGACCAACCCTGGGGCCCACCCAGCCTCCTGTGCAATGGGTACCGGGTCTTTCCCGGGGGGTAAAGAGCGGCCGGGGCGTGACGCTGACCCCTCACCCCCTTCTAGTGCCGTGGTCAAGAAAGAGTAGAGCTATACCTCTACTCCCCCTATGGGCCGTACGGCCTGCACAGAGCCTCAGTGCCTGCACAAAGGTGCACGTTTCACATTTCCCTCCTATTTGAGAACACACGAACAAAGCCAGCTTGTCTGATTATAATTAGAAAATGTAACTACATTTTCTTTTTGTCCGGAAAACACTTGCTTTTCCTGCCGTGAGAAATTCAGCTTACTGTTCAGAGTTTACAGGAGTAGAGATAGACAGCGTGACGAATTGAAATTATTGTATGCAATCATACAGAATAGAATACAGGTTTCTTATACATAATAAATAGAACAAGACGAGAGACAGGAGTGACTAACATATTGGACATGTGGACTATTGATACAAAGCCGGTGTTAGCTGTCACGTGACGAAATGTACTTTTAGACTTAGCAAATAAATTTGAGAACGTCGCGATAGGGAATGAAAGGAACATCAAACATCCAACAAGACAGGCAATGTACGTACAACGTAATAGAGACGCGCGTTCGAATAAACCATTGTTACAGTAGAAAAGCAATAAGTATTACATATTCTGAGTAAGTGTCTGTAGCCGTGGTTATCCAGCATGCAAAGCGTATGAGCCGTATTATATTGTCATCTTTGACCCGTCTGGTACTGCCATCCCCCACCCCCGACACATTATCTCTTAAACGGCATGATATTCGGGGGAAAAATTAACACAAAATATGTGTTTTAATTTTCTCTGCAATCTTGCTTTGCATCATTTCTCATTCTAAGAAGACTGAGCGAGGTATGGTAAAAAAATGCATATTGGTCTCCACATAAATTGTACATTACGTCAGGTGTTAAATAAACTTGAATGTTATCGATAAATTTTCTAGAAATACACAAATATCAATTTCATGAAAATCCGTCCAGTGGGAGCAAGATTTGTTTCGTGCGGACGGACGGACCCACATGACGAAGCTAATAGTCGCTTTTCGCAATTTTGTGAACGCGCCTAAAACGAAGGAGGCCTAACTTGCGTATGAACTGCCTTATATAACGCGTTACTGAACGAAGAGTAGAAGGGGCGGGAAGATGAGGAAGAAGAAGCAAGCAGCTACTGGATGGCCTTGATGAAATTGTAAGATGGTGGAAAATTAAAGAGGAACCATTATCGCATATGTCTGGGAGCTCGCTTTGGAAGACAATATGGAGCTGCTGTAAGACAGGCTACGTGACAACGTTTTCAGCTACGGTATATTGAATACTTCGATGTTTACAGCTGCTAGCAATGGGTTGTTGTTGCTGTCTTTGGCTAACGGTCTCTCTCTTCTACGGCGTTATATAAGGACACGAACGCCAATTGTTGCCACTTTTACTCTGTTATGAAAAGATTAAACATAGAGGTATTGTGTGTTGACAAACAAACGCTCAGTTGTAAGCAAACTGGAGGGCAAAACGAACAGTGAATCACTGACGCGTGGAGAGATGTTTGATTCCCCCAAGATAGCCACGTGACGTATCAGACCTGTCCGACCAGGTTTACTGATAAACGGGCTGGTGCGGAAGATTGCGATACCGTTAAGATATTGGGTGGGGGTGTGAGAGGGGGGATACACGTCGTATGAAGCCGCATATCGATAGAGCTGTGTAAACTTTAAACGCTGTAAACATCGCCTGATTCTATTAATTTGCAATTGCATCATCCTATATTGTTTTTAAGTACGTAAAATGATGATGACTTACGCCACAGACTTTAAGAATGGACAATGAATGACGCGCATAAACAGTTTACTGCGTATGTTTAATAATGCTGGAAATTCTCTCAGTGCGTCCCGTATCTGGAAAGCTATTTTTGTGTCCGACTTTTCGTATTTTCAAGTTTCGTGGCTGGAACTGTGACGCAGGCCTGTCTACCGTGGTATGACGTAATTTACATTTCTCTTCCTAACGCTCATTTTTGTTTTACTTGGCTTCTTAAACACGAAACCCGTTATTTAGCCGGCAGGCCTCATGTTGGTCTGTACGTACATCGGACACTTAGTTACAGACCCACAGACCGTGCGAGACTGGAGTTTCCTACAGCGGTGACTATGAACACAGCATTCTGGTATGTGACGCCGTGAAGTTTGGTAATGTTGTACAGGCGTTCCTCCTAAACGTCCGTAAATTTTTGCCGAACTACACGTCATCACGTTCCACGAGACGGAAATATTGTATCCACCGTATTTATCACAGACCATACACAGTATAACGAATACTAGTTTAATGGTACACATTTTCCGTGAAACTGTATTACATATACAGATATCTGTTGTCAAATTGTTCACAAAGTTTACATCTGTTATTAATTATTGCAGTGATTAACAAAAATAAACCTTGTGCAACAATCTGGTAATAAATATTGTATAAACTTATACTAGGTCTGTCTGTTGTGTTTCTTATCACAGAGCTTGTCCAAACATCATGCAGGTTAATCCTAACGAAAGAACACTTGGATAGTGTTAAAGGTTTGCTAGTTTTTGTGGCGGGTGTTGTTCAGATGAGGGTATGCCGGGTTTTCACATCGCATGGAACGTCGTAACAAACGTCAGATGGGCGGGACAGGTAGCACGTATTGGAAGAGGCGAGGTGCATAGTGTTTTGGTTCGGAAACCTGACGGAAAGAGAGTACTTGGAAGATTCAGGCGTACATGAAAGGATAATATTAAAACGGATCTTTAAGAAATCGTTTGGGGGCGTGTACTGGATTCATGCGGCTCAGCAGACGCACAGGTCATCAACTCCGGTAATGGATATACGCTCATCCGAAGTGTCAGCACCTATCTACCAGAATACATTGCGCCTACTTATTTTGCGATCCTCTCCTGTGTTCTCTGCTAATTTCGTAAATAACTGAGTCCTTTACTTACTTACTCCAATGAGCAGAATCCTTCTTGAGAAGCTAACAGGTCCTCAGCTAGTCAAGAAATTCCCCGCATTTTATGGAACCCGAAGGTTCATTACCGCACTCACAAGTGCCCGCCACCTGTCCCTATCCTAAGCCACCTCGATTCAGTCCATGTCCCCCTATCCAACTTCCTGAAGATGTATTTTAATATTATCCTACTACTTACACTTGGGAATTTAGCCCCTTATGTCTTATTTTTAGCACATCTACAGGAAGGACCCTTCTCCCGTGATTAGCGCGCAGTTCCACGGCATCGCACAGTCATTAAAGCCATTTCAACTGCGGAAAGATGACGGGATACATTTCTCTCACCGACCTTGAACACCAGACATAATCAGACTAGAAGGAATACAACTTTCAAGCCAGTTATCTCGTGCTTCGCTTGGAGGAGTTCGTAAAGTACAGCCAACAGTAAACAGCGTAACTGATTTGTCAGTGTCTAAATTAAAACGCACGTGCTATAACCGTTGTTTCTCCAAGAGCCTACGTTAACTGTACATTTGTACAACGCCACGCAATTTTAAATATTCGTATCTAAAAACAATTCTTTGTGTTATCAAGTTATCTACGATATTAATGCCAAGGTGCAGCGCCTCGCTCAACAGACTGCCTTGGGCCGAACCCGGATGTGTTGCAACAAAAATGAATCGTCAAACTGTGTCACACTTTGAAGTTATTAATAAGATGTCAAGGGCATCTAAAACGACCAGATAAGATAATATGTATAACAGGTTACTCTCTGAGTCAACGTGATTATCCGTGCAAACAGTGCCTGTTGCTATACCATCGGAACTCAGGCACATGAACCGTCTGAGGGCCTGAGATTCATCCACACGCTATTTAACAGCAAAGTTCGTACTATAATATTAAATAGTGTACGTCAGCACTACCACTTCATTACCCAAGGTAATTATAAGGCTACGTGTTTCGACTACAGATTAGTCATCTTCAGGCTTATTTTTGTCAATTGTGCCACAAGATGCTACGCACACTTTGGGATCCCAAAGTGTGCATAGCATCTTGTGACACAATTGACAAAAATAAGCCTGAAGATGACTAATCTGTAGTCGAAACACGTAGCCTTATAATTACCTTGGGTAATGAAGTGGTAGTGCTGACGTACGCTATTTAATATTATATTACGTTTGTAAGCACATCGTGATGCTTCCGTTAAAAAAAGAAAGTTCGTACCTTCCGTAAAACACACTTGGTCTCCAGTATTACAGACATTACGTTAATAACGTTTGCTTAAATAATCACTCTATGTTATTTTATGGCCATTCAACCCGTTGTGTTTTCGCTCAATACAACCAAAAAATAATCATTCAACACAACATATGTTTAAAAAATATATCAACAGCTACATGTTTCGGTTATACTAAGAGCTGTCATCGTGCTGCGCGAAAGAAAATAACGGGTGATGACATGCAACTGCGGAATGTAGTAAGAGATGTGCAACTTTGAAATGATTGCATACATGGAATTGATACAATACGTGAGATGCAAAATATTCGCTGTTTGATCTCAGAACCACACAAAACACATAAATACACTGCGTGGGCAGAACGTAGGATTGCTGAATGTTAAACCTGGCGGTATATACAGTGACCACTGGGGTCTGAAGGGTTCGTCCCAGCGCCGGTTAAACCAACAGAAAAGTCGCAGCCAAGGAATCCCAGAACGCGAACCAGTCACTGTTGTAATTTGAGTATCTATCGCAGTGACAGACCCACCGCGCTGCCGATCGCTCGAACGGCGACCCGCCCACGAGTCGAGTCAGCTACCGGGCGGAGGCGCGTGCCGTCGCCGGCAGCACCGCGGCAGCCTCAGCCACACCGCGTCTTCCCGTCTAAGCGCGCCTGTATTAACGAGTATCACACCACTCCGTACACCAACCTAACACAGTTCATATACTTTCAAAACTCCGTAATGTGTTCATTCAATATAAGTATAAAGTGCATCAGAATTTTCAAATTTACGAAAGCTTGCCCGACCAATATTTGTTAAGACTGACGCTTCCGACGAAAATGTGCTGACGTAAACGCGACGCATACACTGAACATTTCCACAACAAGTACTGTATTCTTCATCAGTCCAGCGTGCTGCGTGCCCCACCATTTCTATGTACTACCAAATTTACAGATTAGGCGCACAATAAATAACAGTCACTGAGTCACTTAACGTTGCAACTAGAAGCAAATGAACTTTTTATTCATGGATCTTCGGCGTTGACGTGTCGCTGAGTACCGAATGGATCCTCGCGTTACGTCACTGTATCTAAAGCAAGATTCGTTACCGCAGGTGAAGTGTTACTTAATATAAAAATATTTATAGTTGGTGACAAGTAGCGACATTCAGTGACAAGCCACGTTAATCATCAGCATCGCTTATCTCGCACTACAGACGTCAATTCAGAACGTTTACCGATTTAGCACTATCTTGCTGTGTTTAGCAATTCCTGTCGACTTGCGAAGGGCACGCGCTTCGTTGGGGCATCAGAAATGTCGCCTACGTCTGCTAAGTTTAACTCAAATTACTCTAGTGTTTAGAAAATATATACAGTCGGAGAATATTCTTTATTGCTTTCCGTGATGTCGAAGTTAACAAAAAGCTTATTTGCATGCTTGACGTCACGTATACTTAAAAACGAATAAAATCCGCCTTCCAGAGAACTGTCTCACATACAGCGCAGTACACATGCACAGTCCGCTACAGTACAGTTTGATATCACCAAGCATCCGCCTTGCAATGTCAGCACTTTAAATGCTAAACAACGAGCTAGGCCTATCAACTACACCAGCACTATTGTTGCACCTGTAACACCAAGTCTTCGATAAAATCTATCGCGATTTCTCCCTAACGATAAAAATGAACATTTATCAAGGAAGCACAGAAATAAACGACATCGTTTATCTACACCAGTTAATGTGTATGAGGATTTTTAGGTATAATTTTGGCCACAGCAGGTGAATTCGGGTTCAAAATTAATGACAGCGTGGGCGCCATGCGTTCTGTGCAGCCATGCAGTTCGAGTTACCGCAGACACAAACCCCCAACTCTCGGTACTTGGGCGTTCAGAAAATATTTCCTCTTACATCTTACTAAACAGCAGTTAACATTTATATAAAACGATGGTGAAACCAGTTGCAGTGTTTGGGAGTAACATTGACTGTGGCTGAGATGGATATGAATAGACTGGGTAAAGAGAAGAGGGAAATATTAAGAAGGATACATGGACCGGGGGCAGAGTAGGGAATGTGGAGAATAAGACCTGATCAGAAACTGAGAGAGCTATATAAAGAACTAGACATAGTAGTAGATGTTAAAAAAGGAGAGACTGGAACGGACTGGGCATTAGTAAGAATGGATCAGGGAAGGACAGTTAAGAAAATACTGGAGAGTAAACCGAAGCGAAGTAGAAGGTAAATGCCTAGAATGAGATGGTTGGAAGATGTGGAGAAAGATCTGCGGGAGATGGCGACGGAAGGCAGTTGATAGGGAAGAATGGACATCCGTAATTGAGGTCAAGGCCTTCAGAGGGTTGCAGAACCAAGGAGTAAGTAAGTAATATCTTGTTAAATATTCATCAAACCGAAAAATGTTTCAAGTGAAAGTCGTAGGCCATAAAGAGATCTACGTTTTATGTCATGTTAAGTGTTTTTATGAGATTAACGGTTTATTTAGAATTGGGGGGGGGGGGGGGAATCGGTATAACGTGTATAATGTCTTAACTGAGTCGACACGAACGAAATAACACTCACTCACTTGGTGTAGACTGTTCGTGCCAAATTTAGTCTAAATTCGTGCAATACTTCTCGGAGCTACGCGGACCGACACAGCGCGCCTCGTTAATTTCGCTCAATCATCACGGAGAACAGGAACACTAAAGTCGACCGACACAGAAAGTAAAGCCGAAGGTGAGGCTGCCAGATCATTGACCCACATAGCGTCTTCAGGCCTGTTGCATCACGTCCCGTAGCACTTTGCACAACGCAAATTAGCTAGACCTTGAAAACGGTCAGATAACTCTGGGAGCGACCATAAAGATCATCGTTAAATATCTGACTGCACCTGTATTAATTGCACCAGGGTTACGACACCACGCACTCTAGCGAACGGCTTAGCAGTTCATTGACACACAACGATCGTTTACATATAGTTATAAAAATATAACAGCATTCGTACAAGTCACTTTAAAGGAACGAATTACCAGCACTCAGAACAAACAATGAACCGTGTTATCACACATCATCCCACATTTTACGACGTACAGCACACACAGTCGCCTAAACCACGACAGATTCACAGGTGTTATTCAAAAACATTCTAATATGGAAAGTAACGAATGAGTGATACCGTAACTTTACCTTCCACCAAACTTGGCACATGTTAACAATTCGTTACAAACTTTTTTTTTTTCTCGCGCAAAATCCCAACTTTTGGTTTCACTGGCGATCGCCAAACTTATTTTTTTATTTTAAATCACACTTTGTATTAAAGAAGGGAACACCTGCCGGGATAAAGAGGGAGCGTTGTGTAATACTTCCACCAAACCTGTTACAGCACGTTAGAAAGAAAGCATTGCGAACTGTTTCCTCGCACAAAACCACACTTCTGACGTCTTTCGCTAAATCGTGTTTAGATATTTCACAGTTTCTTATTCAGTTAAAGATTCACTGTTACGACAATAATGAAATCGCTATATTAAAGTACAGGTCACTTACTTCTAGGCTGTATCACCGGTAGAGGATGGAAATTCTCGGCGAGCCGCCTGCCCCCACGACGCAGTATGATTTGTCGTACGATTTCGAACAGCTGTTCGAAGAGTTGATCAAGAGCCTCGTAGTTTTCTTCGGTTTCTTGATTTCGTGGTACATTGAATGGTATAGCCATCTCTCAGGCTATTTTTTGTTCAATTCGATGTTCAGTTGTAGTGTTCAAGAGACAACAACGCGTGCACAAAGTTCCGTCAGTGTGACGTTACTTCACGACAGCTTACAAAACACATCCACTCGCTTCAACGTTCGTCGACCTTCTGCTAGACTAGCAGTCTGCCTGGCTCGTGCTTGGATATTCCCCTTCCCCTCAAAGCTTTCCTCCCCACCACCACGTTCCACTAAATAACACGATATCACTAGCAGCCAATAGGATGAATCCTGCGCCAAGCCTCGACCAATAATAAGTGCTAGGCGGTACAAGCTCACGCACGCGTATAAAGAAAATGCAAAAAA
>Ga0123357_10010936_pt1 | contig 11586 bp, 4 predicted proteins | sample TergutEmb28metaG_FD_89873 | JGI IMG/M metagenome (GOLD analysis project Ga0123357, IMG submission 89873) | Embiratermes neotenicus P4 segment gut microbial communities from Petit-Saut dam, French Guiana - Emb289 P4 | ecosystem: Host-associated > Arthropoda: Insects > Digestive system > Gut ...
AAAGTGTTTTATGTGAAGTTATACATGTATGTGAATTCGTTGGTTCATTAATTGAAGTGATTCTATGAAAATGCACGGTGCTACAATAAGATTTACGTGAGCATAAATTCGCGATTATTTCCCATTGCTACCAAGAAAACTGAACCCATTGTGCGAAACGTAGTAGGGATGAATAAATTTTGCTACCCCACAATAAAGCGTCGTCCTTCAAGATTTCATAGTCATGTGCAGGTAACCAAATATTGCCGGTTGTGACGCAGAGCGTCTCAGTTGCAGCAGCTTGGGCCCTGCAAGGTGCTAACAAAGCTTCCTGTTGCAACTGCCAAGTTCGCGGTACCAGATCATGGAAGCCACTTTATCCTTTAAGTCAATAATCTGTATATCAATTAACCACTTAATGAGTTAAAAAGTAATGTGCCATGCTTCTCTACTCACATTCATTATTATCAGACTCACATCTTCTCAAGCCTTCTCCGTGAGATATATTTACTGCAGGTTTCCACATCACGTATCTGACTTGTAATGACAATGTTCAAAATAAGGATCAACAATACTTACTTACTTACTTACTCCATGGTGCAGAGTCCTTCTTGAGAAGCTAACTGGTGTGCAGCTAGTCAGGAAATTCTCCGCATTTCACGGAACCCGAAGGTCCATTACCGCACTCACAAGAGTCCGCTACCTGTCTTTATCCCGGGCCAGCCCAATCCAGTCCACATACCCACATACCACCTCCTGCAGATCCATCCTAATATTATCTACCCATCTACGCCTAGGTCTCCCCAGTGGTCTCCTTCCCTCCGGTTTTCCCAGCAAGATCCTATACACAATCAACAATACATAAAAAAATTCTCAACAAAAGCCCATTTCCTCAGGGAGATCATCTAGTTAAGCATATGATAACTAAAGTTTACTTGGAACAGTACCCCCTAAATCAGCTGACTTTTACAAAACGTTTTGATAACCAATGGATAGAGGCATACGCATCTGGTAACAGTACATGATCCCTGTTATCTGTCGCATAACATATATAAATAAAAGTATGCAAAGAATTCTTTACAGTTATATGCGTTATTAATTTTCAATAAGCGTGAGTACACAATCAAAACAGACTACATATCTTAAAGTAATTAATATAAAATACTTAACATTCTGTATACGTTACGTGCCTAGTAACCGGCAACATGTCATTAGGTTGTCTTCATTACATGTACATCGACAGTGACCTTTTAACCTAGATGTTGGATACGGAAGAAACCTTAAAAGGCGAACACCGCAATCCATGAGATGCAGCAACCAATGCATGTCAGTCTCTATGGCTGTGTATGTGGTGACCCAAGGGAAGGTTACGGTGACTAACAGAATGGAAGATGTATCCTGCGCCGTGCGTTAATATCGACGATTTTGGTCAGGGTTTGGACAATTTAATAAGAATTTTAAATTTGATATGTGTTGGACTGTGCATTATTGTGATAACTGAAGAATAAAAACCAACTAGATGCCACTTATTATTTTATTGTACTTCTTATAGTTACGGGCATTACTATGCCCGAAACATGTTGAGCCTATAAGAATCACAACAAAATTATAAGTGGCATCTAGATGGCTTTTATTCTTCAAGAATTTTAAGGTCCGCATACTTAAAAAGCGCCCCATTACGTGACTATTTTTATGTCCATCTTCCTACTTCCAGATTTACATCCAACAATCCATTTCCAAAAACTCTCCATGTATATTTTTCTTGAGTTTTAGACATTAAATTACATATAAAACAAATATATACAAAATTGTAGTTTACATTTTTGCGTGTGTTAATTTTTGAACATTCGTAACATAGTTGAAGCTCACTTATCTCTGATAGCTTTTATGCTGCAGCTTTGGCAAAAACTACTAAAGGAAGGCATGAACACAGTAGCCGCAATTAAAATGGTATTACAAGATTCTACCAGCATAAAACGACGGGAACTTCAAAAACATAACTTGTGTAGAACAAGGCTCAAAGGACGGGAAACGGCCAAATAAACCAGCTACATTATTATGATCGAACAGACAGTTCTACTAGGCGAAACAAAGAGAACTCTCCTTCCTTCTTATAAATGATGACAGTGGCGCCAAACATTATAACTTTGTCGCAAAATACATGATAGAAGCAAGTTTCATATCGGCCTTACTTTTTTTTCACTTGGCTCTCAAGTATACAAGTAAATTCGGTTAAAATACATAACCCTGTAGTAATTACGGGTACGCCTCTTCTATAATTTAAAAACAGAAGCGATCAGTTTATAGATAAAGGTACTTCATGATACCAAATTTGTACCACAGTAACATAACCTCACTTAAGAAATCACATAACCTCGCAGGAGTTACGACAGTGCTCTTCATTACATCTGAAGTGAAGAAGGAAAAATAAGGACGAAAAGTCCTCGGCGAAAAGGAGAACTAGTTATTCCGGGGGTTTTGTAATTTTACGCTATCGAGAGACATAGAAAGGAGAAGGGGACAGGATCTGTCAAAGGCACAGGCAATGCCAGTAACTAAAACGTATTCTTACCGCGCCACGCCGTCTGTTTTCGTACTCACACGTTTCGCTAAAACTTAACACGCATCTCTCTTCCCCCTAACTTTCCTCAGATCCAAAACACCAAACCCTTACAGCGTTAGCGACCCCTAACATAACCCCTTTTAGTCAGCCCCTCAACCCTTTAACCACACACCACCTCAGCTGTTACTACACAGCCTCCTAGAACTGGCATAAAACAAGATATTAATGAAATTCCACTGGTTCAACTGAGCGGTAAGATAGTAGAAGTTATGAGCTACACGTTCATATATAGTTGGGGCGGTCGGCGATGACGCATTTCAGCGTACATGACTAACCAATGACTATGTCTTTTTTTTACTTTACTTTAATAGAGGTAATAGGTGCAGGAATTCTCAACGACAAGTTGGTGATTAAGTGATAAGTTCCTTGAATAAGTGACTGTACTGTATTTACTGGAGCAAGTTTTAAGATCAAACGCAGGATTTACAGGAAGATAACCCGAAAGTCCTTCAGGTGCTACAAAATTATAGGCGCAACTAAACACTCTTCCCTGTATTGAGGTATTATAATTGGAAGCTTAATTTCAGAATTTTAATTAAATAATTTCCATATGAGATGATGAGTCGTCCCTCTTTTTCCTTTCTTCACACAGCAGCTTGTAACAAGAGCTTCTGGAATCTTTGTGTGTATTTTATCTCTTCTCTTCATTACTGGTTTCTTTTCCAGTCTTTGGAGTTTATGTGCAGAATTATACTCAAATAACATTCTTTCTTAACAGAACCGGACACTGAAATTGTTTCCAGTCAGCACAGCCTTATACTTCCATCTTAAAATTGCAGGCAACGAATTCCTGACCTTCTCCTCAAAACCCCTAGTGTCCGTAGAGTGAAACGCACCAAACTTCTTCAGTCGCCTTCTGCACTGTAGCCAAGCAGCATGATGGCCTTGTCTTTTGCTGGCTTATATCCTTGGGCAGTCTTCTTCTAATTAGCAGGAAACGTCTGCCTGTTATTTTCTTCTAGAATAAACATTTTAAAAGCCACAGCAGCCACCCTATTCAATTAATTCAGCCAGTTTTGTAACGTAAGTTGAGGCAGCATCTCCGGCTGCATTTCCAGCTAGGCCAGAAACTTCAAGATTGCGTAAACTTGTTGTTCTCCTAAACCTAATCAAATCAGCCATGTTTTACAGAAAATTGTGGTTTATCTGCAACGTGCTCCCCTCATTCGTTTAACACTTTTTACAAGGACCTTTAATTGTAACAGAAGTAATAACCTGATTTGCCGGTGTGCTCTTCTGTGCCACAACACCCAGCCATATGTTAAGCAAGCATTCCTTCACAAATGGCACGCAACTCTATTGGATCCACCGTGAATGACTGTAAAGAAACTGAAATGTGCATATATTCTTCACTTTCCTTACTATTCAGCAATAGTACTCGATATGGGACGTGACAAAGCCAATGAACGTTCTCGTTCCTCGACATGTTCCAACATTTCACAATTCCCTCACGGCTGGGCACTATTTTCTCTAAGAAGAATGTGCTAAAAGTCATATTTGTCCTACAGTTGTCCATTTTGTGGGGAAAGAAATTCCCGACCAGTAGCTCGCAAGAGTTGGTCGAATTCTCTGGTCTCCTGTATCACCTGATCTGACTCCTTACATTCCTTTCGCGTTGAGTTTGTCAAGTGCGAATTGTACACGGAGGAAAAATGTTTGCAAAATTGAAGAGTACGGGCGCATAAGCGCAGTTTTAGAGAAGAGTGGGTAGAATGTGAATACCGCCAGGATGTATGCAGAGCCACGTGTGGTGAACATGTTCAGCTGCTGAACGTAGTAGTTACTAAATATTCTTATGTGCAGAAGTTGGAAATTCTTTATTACACTGGTTAATAAGTGAGTTACGGAAGTCCAGGGTCCATTCTACGACCAGACAAAGCTGGACAGTGTTTGCTAGTTTGTCGGCGAGTCATTAATCTTTGTTGTTGTTGTTGTTGTTGTTGTTGTTTTCCCCCAGATTCCACATGAAAACTTCACACCAGTAGATTAACAACAGAAGTAGAAATCGCCATTGACAAGAGGCTGTGTCGTCAGTTGGTGCCACAGTATCGTCTGTCGACATTACAGTGTTTGTTTTTGGTGAACAGGTAGACCTACTCCTTTGTTGATGTGCTCTGCTATTAGTTAAGGCCCTGAATTTTGTACTTGTAACATTCCGCGTGCCTTTATATCAATTACACATATTATATATGGCATATATTAAGACATACATGTTTATATTCTACAGAAACACGAGTGACTTTCGCATAGTGATTACAAGAAACACTTGCCAGTACTAAACTATAAATAATTAAATTAAAATTAGTCATGAGTAGGAAAGTAATCATAACCTACTAGACTCCTGAAGTTGAACCCTCGGGTTCGAAACATGTAGAAGATATCAAAATTAAGAATTAAAATATTAATGTATATAATGTAGATATAGTTGGTTTATATTGTATAAGTGTGCTGTGCTACAAATCGGAAGGTCGCTGGTCCGATCCCAGATGGTGTCATTGGAATTTTTCATTGATATAAATCCCTTCCCATCGCATTATGGCCCTGGGGTCGACTCAGCCTCCAACAGAAATGAGTACCACGAGCATTTCCTGGGGGTAAAGGCGGCCAGTACGTAAGGCTGACAACCTTACCACCAACCTGTGCCGTTGTCATGAAATCTGGGAACCTTAACTTCCTGGAACTCTCTGGTCCACTCCAGGCCTGTAACGGGACTGCTTTAACTTTTCATATTGTATAAGTATTTTGAACTCTTGCAGAACACACAAAAAATTACATATGAGTTTTAATGCTGGTTACAATGGACACACACACACACACAAACACACAACCACAGAACACACAAAACAATTAAATTCGCGAGACAAATTTTTGTGTTAATGCAAAGTATCGGTCATCTAACATCCACCGAATATTGTCGGATTTTCAATAAGTGGACAAAGAGGCCGGACCTGAACGACCTCTTTACTCTACGTCCAGAACGTGCAATAAACGTCAATTATTCAAAAATAATTTAAGGAATTGCCTCTTTGTAATGTGTACCATGTTCATGTATTTGCACATATGTACAGCATTCCCTCCTTTACTCCTTTCTTATGGACAGGATACATGCAATTTAACCTTAAACCACACCCAGTACAATAACAATGCTCAAACCCAGGCAGAATAATCCATTAATAAGCTATTCTCTTTACCGACAAATTCTCGGCTAGGCAGCAATCCCACTCAGATTGTTTTCAGCGTCCTTGAAACAACCAGAGTTCCTCCAGACCCTGTGTTATTAACCGTCCGTTTGTTAGCCAGCACACTAAATTGAACTGTCTTCTGACTTCGTTCGTGTGCTGTACTGTCTTTTCCGATAATGTGACGAACCCACTGCTTACAGTTTCCACACATTTTGTTTATCCGTTAGACGAAGACGAAAGTAATGTCCCCTGTTGTTTTTTCTTCCAAATGTGGCAGCGGGAAGAGTTTCTTGTCTTACCCAACGGCTGGCGATACTGTTCAGCTCCACCAGAATCATCGTTGCTCCAGTCAGTCGTGTGCGTTCAAAACAGTAGCACTGCGAAATGGCGAATATTGGGCACGCATGTACTGGGCAGAGTGTGGTAACTGAATTTCTTACTACGGAAGATATAGATTCCGATATTGATTCAAAGACGTCTTTAAAGCGTGAATGGTGAAGATGCCACAGATGTTAGGTCAGTCAGATACTGGGTCCGTCATTTTGAAGGCGGTGAAATGGACACAGGTGTTCGGCATCTCAGCGCTGTAGCAAAGAGTTTAGCGCGATCGGCACACAGCATCACATGCAAAACACGGAAAATGTGTGTTGATAATGAAGGTAACTTCGTTGCAAATAATCTACACTTTGTTAAGGATGTGCCCATAATGGCTGTAAATTTCCCTATAATTGTCTTCTTAGTTTGAGAAAAAAAATGGGTCAATATTTCTGTATTTTCCGAAGTGGTCTCGTACTGTCAGGAATGACGCCTAATATTTCGTACGGTTATCATCACTTTTCCTCTGACTTATCCACCCTGTGCTCCTTCAGTCGAACCCTCTGTTGAACAGTAAAAACTATACACTGCATTTTTCTATCCTCCTGTTGCTTCCTGTTTCCAAAGTACAAATATTTTCTACAGCACCTTTTTCTCAAAACAAATACCAACATCTTTCCACCCACGCAAAGAATGCGGAAAGAAACTGAACCTTCATCCTAATATTCTTCTGGTCCCAGCGAACAGACAGTGTCTGTAAGATCCGCAAAGAGTGGCTGTGTAACAAGAAATGTGGAAATTCCTTTGAGTAACTCCATGAAACGAATTAGACACGATTGTTGAAGATTACCCGTACTATATGGAACCTGAAAATAAATTTTCTTCTCCACAACAACTAGCCACATGTGCATATCCTGCTCAAGAAAAATCCAGTTCAGGCCCCCGCATCTTTCTTTTTAAAATCTATTTTAATATTATCCTCCCAGTTCCAAGTGGACTTTTTCCTTCAGATTTTCTCACCACAACCACATATGCTTTTCTCTCCTCCACCGTGAGTGTCATATGCGCCACCCAACTAACGCTCCCTGAATACGCAAGTAACATTTGGTGAAGAATTCATATCATAACGTTCCTCATTATGCATATCATGAAGCTCCTCACTGTGGATATCATGAAGCTCCGCACTACGCATTTTCTCCAGGTTCCAGTTACCTCCTCCCTCTTATGTCTTAAGATCCTTCTCAGCACACTGTTCTCGAAAATACTCACCCTGTATTCTTCCCTAAAAGTGAAAGACTACTTTTCGTACCTATCTAGAAGTCAGTTACTTAATTTTGTCACACACTATAGCTACGAGCATTTACCCAAGAAGACAGAACAACCTAACCTTGTTTCAGAATCGCATTTTTAGGTCCTAGAATTTGCCTGTAACTGCTTTCGTTTGAAATGAGTAAACCGGGGCTTAAAGTTGGACCTAGTGGAAAATCCCAATCTATTTTGAAGGAGATAAGGACACGGGTATTTGACTGTGAATGGTCTAGAGTAAAGATTTTGTTGTGGCACTTTCTACTCATTATAGATCGTCTAAAAAGAAACACGAGTTGACTCTAACACAGAAGTGACATTTATTGAAGCAGACGAAAGCCACAACTTGAACACCACAAACGATCACCAAAAGAGCTCAGTTTCGGTAAAATTCGAGTTTGTGAAACAAAGAGAGAAGCCAAAATAAAGAAACCTGTGGTACAGTGAGAATAGCTCCATAAAAAGAAAATTGCGACGGCCTGGAAAGAAGGGCGTTAATGAAATTGTGTACAAGTAGTTTGGTAAGTGCGAAATGGAAGAAGAATCGTATTCAGGAACAAAAGTGGCAGAAAAAGTTCGGTAGCATAATATGACTTCAAAGAATCAATAGCGTGGTTGTCAAGTTGCTGATTCACATACAACACTGTACTCAAAAATGTCTTGCAGAATCAGCAGACGTGTATGCAGGAGCTGATAAGAACACAGGACAATGCTAATGGTGAAGAACGTGGATCATCCTTCCACTATTTGTTTCAAAGGCTAGAAATATTTTGCTTCTGTAATATTATTAACATGAACATTTTCCGAAAATCTCTATTCCGGTTTGGTCTCATTAATACGTATTTTTACCCTTCACTCCTCGCCGGTTCTTTCACTCCTAACTACAATTACGTCCAACTTCCTCTTCCGCAGAATTATTTCATCTTATTTAGGTCTCATTTGTGTTTTCCGCAGTTTCCCGTACCCACCTACAAACTTATCAAACTTAAAAGCGAGAATTAATTAGACAATTACCACACTTCAATTTCAGTGGCAGCAGAGCTCTGTGTAGAACGCAATACAACCACTGTAACCGCCCGCCAGCAAAGCGGCCGACATCAAAATTCGGATATTCGACAAGAGTTGTAGAGAAAGGAGTAGGCATTAAATTCTATTAATGTTGTTTTACGGGAAACAATTAAGGTTCATATTAATTTTCGTCTCAAAAGAAATCTTTCAGATTTAAAGGGTAATTTCAATTCCATTTACTGAAGAAAAGTTTAATTCCATATTTTCACTACACAAAGAGGTTTCTACTGAGTTTAATTTGCTAAAAAAAAAAAAAGCTGCTAAATTTGATATTCCCTTTATTGTGTTACGGTAATTAATAACTTCAAATATTATCCATGTTTTTCTAAACCTTCTTTCCTTTAATATAGCTTCTTAGCTTTCTGGTTCTCCCTGTGTCCTCTAGCTCCCTTAACAACCCATTTATCCTTACAAAACTTCTTTTCTAGTGTTACGTCCTCGACAGTTTCGGCCACGACGTCCCATCTCGTTCACCATAAAAAGAGTAGCTTTATGTTGCCATGGGTTTTACCTTCCACGGGGTTGAGATAATGGTTGCACATGGAAGCCCACAATAGTTGCCATTTTGTACACAGCTAGCTACGAAGAAATGCGCTACCACGGAACTGCTGATACACTGAATTATCTATACGACAAAAGACAACGACTCGAAAGTTTGAAGTTAGGGGTTAAAGGAAGGTGTAAGCTCACATGCCTCCTCTAACATCTGACAGTTAATTTCAGAATTGTGACGAACCTATCAAAATTCAAAGGAATGTTTGAGAATTTCAGACTGTATCAACGGTTTGCACACTGGGGAGGCCTAGGCGTAGATGGGTGGATAATATTAGGATGGATCTCCAGTAGATGGATGTGGGTATATGGACTGGATGGGGCTGGCCCAGGATAGGGACAGGTGGCGGAGGTTTGTGAGTGCGGTAATGAACCTTCGGGTCCCGTGAAATGCGGAGAATTTCTTGACTAGCTGCTAACCAGTTAGCTTCTCAAAAAGGACACTGCACCGTGGAGTAAGTATCAACGGTTTGCACAGATGACTTCTTCGAATGTACACGCTGTAAATTTAAAATATTTTGGAACGAAAGCCTGTTAAAATTACAGTACTATAACATTAATATTGTCAAATAATAAGAGCACAAGATCAAGTTTTACAAAGCAAATATCATACAATAAAGATATAACAATCACAGAAACAGCATATACAGACCATATCAACAAAATGACGAGAAAAAGGGGCACATTATGACGGCATGCCCGATACTGGCAAAAGAACAGTACATAAAGTGACATGATAGAGTTTATGTTCGACCACACTTTGACATATGCAAGGAAATAGGAGCAAAACTAAATAAGGAGCTGAGTAAAGAGAGACCAACTTGATGTCACTTGCTTTATTATTTCTTTACTTAATGCTCAACATGTTTCGGATGTTAATACATCCATCCTCAGGAACTTGCGACGTATGTACTGAGTTATTTCATGGGTTGTATTGATCTGGTTCGATGTGTGTTGGTGTTACGTTGTGGTATGGCTGTGGTGGTGCATACGGATACCACACCACCACAGCCATACCACAACGTAACACCAACACACATCGAACCAGATCAATACAACCCATGAAATAACTCAGTACATAAGTCGCAAGTTCCTGAGGATGGGTGTATTAACATCCGAAACATGTTGAGCATTAAGTAAAGAAATAATAAAGCAAGTGACATCAAGTTGGTCTCTCTTTACTCAACTATCAAAATGATGCACGGTAAAATAAACATAAGATAAACAAGGAGCATTCATATGATCATGTACGAAAATCAACAAAAACAATGCATGTAGTTAGGTAAGAGTATCGTAGAACCAACAAGCTAAAATTGGCAAAACCGCCCCCAGCAATAAACCCGACATCATAAACTGTAATAATCTGGAAAGAACATGTACGTTAACAGAGGTCCTTATTGCAGGAAAAGGGAATGTGATCAACATAGAATCCGAGAAGATACTTAAATATAAAAATAGTACAATAGAAATACTGCGCATTGCAAAATAAAAGCAAAAGTGATACCAGGAATAACATGGATAACTGAAACAACCTCAAAATCATCCAAAAAAATATCTGAGCAACACACCGGGAAAGCATTACATCAAGGAGCTAAAAAAAACAATCATTTTGGGCGCCGCACACATAGTTTGGAAAGTACTAACGCAAAAGGACAAAACGTTTATCATGGGAAATGACATTACATGTACCGTATATTGTAACCACTGGAGGACTGTAACATTATATGCACTAGAAAAACTTTTGTTCAGATATGGAACTGTAAATACACCGCATAAAGTGAATAATAATAATAATAATAATAATAATAGCATTGGTAACACATCGACAACGAAACACTCTTACTTTGTTACTCAGTATTCCACATAAGTTTATTTACATGTATGTTCTGTCCAAAACCCAGACGCCCAACACACGTACATAATAGCGAATATGTACTCAATCAAGTAGTGTGACTGGCTGACAGATGAAGAGGCTTTTTATTGTAGAATTCATCCCGATGAGGTGTATCACATTAAAAGTTGATAAATGTATAGATGTCAACTACAACAAATTTTATTAGACCCGTCAACACGTTGTTGTTATTGTTGTTGTTGTCGTCGTCGTCGTTGTTGTTGTCGCTGTTGCTGTTGTTGTTGTCGCCGTCGTCGTCTTCGTTGTTGTTGTTGTTGCTGCTGCTGTTGTTGCTGCTGCTGCTGCTGCTGCTGTTGTTGTTGTTGTTGGTGTTGCTGCTGCTGCTGCTGCTGCTGCTGCTGCTGCTGCTGCTGCTGCTGTTGACATCTATACATTTAGCAGTTTTTAAGAAGAAGAGGCATTGGCTATGTAAATTTTTCTTGTAAAGTCCACTTTACCACAAAATCTGAAATACACGTCGCAATGTCGTTTATTAGCGTCATCTTGTTGTTTTTTTTTTTTTGCTTGAATTCGTGGAAATGAACAGCGGCAGTTTTAATGGTAATCAATTGCACGCTCCAAAATATCGCTTACCTGCAAACGATTCTTATTTCGGAATTTTACACCTTGGACTACAACGTACGTGGGCTTTGTTTACCTCTTCGCATTCA
>Ga0123357_10010937_pt1 | contig 11586 bp, 7 predicted proteins | sample TergutEmb28metaG_FD_89873 | JGI IMG/M metagenome (GOLD analysis project Ga0123357, IMG submission 89873) | Embiratermes neotenicus P4 segment gut microbial communities from Petit-Saut dam, French Guiana - Emb289 P4 | ecosystem: Host-associated > Arthropoda: Insects > Digestive system > Gut ...
ACCGCCCGCATCCGTAACCACAACCGACGCACCCGCACCAATCCTGTATGTCGTCCCATCAGAACACGTCACAGTGATACCACCAGCACCGAAATCCAGCCCCGACGCCGACACACCCGGATGGCTACTGTCATCAATCACAACCTGGAACTGGCTACCCGCACACACCAAAATCGAACCCGTATCAAACCTCGTCCAAGACACCGGCAACATACCAGACGGACAAGACGGCATATCAGACGGCGATGCCAAACTCTGCCCCCCAGACGACGGCACATACACAGTCGAGATGTCGGTGCCGGGGTCGTAATCGGTCAGAACGCCGTTGTTCAGTTCGCCATAGTTGGCGCTCAAGCTCGGTATCTGCTGGCCGTTATCGGCGCGAAATACAGTGAATGCCGGGAAGTCCGGAATGCCATACCATCCGGGTATGGCTGAAACCAAGCCGTCCGATGCGGAGACCCCCACACCCTGTCCAGGCTCGGTTTGGTAGTTGCTCTTCCACAGCACTTTGCCGGTGTTGATGTCGAACGCCCACAGTCTCCCGTCCTGTGACGCGGCATATGCGGTACTCTCGCCGTCCCAACTCATGCCTGCTATGAAGGGCCATGCGTCCGCGCTCGACGAATCCGGGGACGACCAGATGGACTGTGTTGGATCCTGTTTTGTTGGGTCAAAGGCACTGACCCCGCGGTCCCCGTTGAGTATCATCAGATCGGGATGGCCTGGGCCCAGTGACATCATCTGGTCGCTGGGGTCATCACAGCCGACGAGCGTAACAGGATCGGCTCCGGGTACGTTGACCTGCTGTCGGCCTGCAGGTTGCCCGTTGGGTACGGACGCCCAGTTGACGCAAACCACCCGGTTGGAAAACACCTGTGCCATTGTGACAGTACTCGCCTGATTAACTAGATACCCGGTTTGCTCATCCAGTACATAGGTCGAACCAATGACGTGCCAAGCGAACAGCCCCTGTGCTTCGTCGAAGGACTGCGGGAGTCGCCGTGCACTGTCTGAGTCGTCATAGTTGAACTCCACTTTGGTTATCCATTGCGGCTCCCCCGGGCCGGTGAAATAGGCGATGTCGGCTGGCGTTGTCGCTCCTTGGCTGGGGAGCGAATCGAATCCGAGCACCAGTAACCCTTGGCTGGTGGCGACAGAATAACGCCATTGCGACGGAATTGATGACAGGTCCAGGTTGCCTTCAGTGGTTCCAGTGGAGCCGTCTATCCATTCGATTGTGTTCCCGGACTCGCCACAGGCCAAAGCCTTGTTGGCCACAATTTCGCAACCCCCAAGGCCTTGCCAAACGGTGGCGCCGGATGCCATGTCGATGGCGAAAATCCCCGCCCCAGTCCCAGGATTGGGTCCCGCATTGGATCCAGACGTCCCCAAGATGGCTAGATTATTGATAGAACCGATGATGTTGGTGTTACCAGTCAACGTAGCCAACTTTTTCTGTCCATCCAGGAAACTCGGCTGCTTGGGGGTCGTGGACGGGGCGGTGCCCGTCACCGTCAGGCCTCCGTTGCCACTTGTCGACGTGCCGTTGCCGCCCTTCTTCAACAGCAACACTGCTGCGACCGCCGCGCCTGCCACCAACAGCACACACAACACGATGATCAAAATCTTCATCGCGGGCGATTTGGACGCGCGCGGCGCCTTCACCGGGTATTGAGCAGACGGGAACTGCGCAGGCTGATACTGCGCGGGCATCTGCGACATCGACGGGACGGGAATCGGGATCGACTGGGAAGTCTCGCCCGGAACCTGCTGCATTGGCTGCATCGGCTGGACGGGGATCGGGATCGAATTGGAAGGCTCGCCGAAAACCGGTTGCGGCATCGCCAGCAACGTCGCATCCGGGGCCGCACCACCAGGCGAAGCACCACCAGGTGCTGCCTGCATCGTCCCGCAATGCGGACACCGGGGCGCCCGGACGTCCAGCCACGCCCCACACGTCGGGCACTGCTTGTATGGCGAATACTGGGGCTCACTCATCGCGAACGCCTCCCTTTGCGATCACCAGCTGACGACGTCACCAGCTGACGACGGAATCGATCTTCGTTGACGGGCTTACCATCATGCACCCCGTCTGAACTTTCAAGTACGCGAGTTCGACGTTGCTTTCGTCCGTCGTGTCGCCGTGAGCGCTGAGAAGCGCTTTCAGCGTGCTGGTTTGCTGGCTCGAGCTCATGGAATTGAATTGGGAACAGGTGACGCTCTTCGCCGCCGCCGACGCCGAACACGCGCGCAACCCGAAAATCGCGACAACCACCACCACGACGGCGATGATGATGTACTTCAAGACACCTCCGACGATGCCGACCCGTTCGAGCCAGCTGCCGGTCTTGTCTTTCGGATCGCCTTTCCAAATGTCCTTCAGCTCCGCCGCCGCGCCGCGGGCACCGCTGGCGATGCCCGCACCCAACGTGGCCGGGGCTGTCGGGGACGACGTGGCCGGGGCGAAGCTGGTCGTCGCTGGTGTCACTGGGGACGGTGCAGGTGTCACGGGCTCGACGACGACGGGGACCGGATCGACCGGCACCTCGGCAGCGGGGGCAGCCTGCTCCGTCTGGGCCACCGCGGAATCGACCGCCGGGGTCACCAACGGCTCTACCAGCGGCTGGGAAACCAGCGGTTGGACCGCCATGGGAGCGGCGGCCACCGGTGCTGTGACGCCGGGAGCAGCAGCCATCGGAGTCACCACGGGAGCCACCGTCATCGGCACAGCCACTGGTGCCGACGCCATTGGTACAAAGGGTGCCGCGGCCGGCGCCCTTAGCACCGTCACGTCGGGCGGCGCCGCCATGTCTTGCAGGGCCTGTTGGGCGGCGGCTCGGCTGGCGTCGTTGCCATATTGCGCCAGCCAGTCGAGGAGCGCCGGGTAGACGTTCGGGTGCCCCGCGACCTGCGCGCCGAATTCGGGATGTTGACGCACTATCTGCGCCAGCTCAGCCGCCGGAGTATTCGGGTTTGCCAGCACCGCGGCCACGTCAGCCGGGTTGTTCAAGTCACTCATGGTGAACTCCTTTCATAGCAGGCACCTGATGATTCCCTATCAAAATTGTCCCAAACCTCACCGCCACAATGCAATGGGTAAACACACCCATTCGCGGTCACATTTCGTCGTCGTCCGTCACCAATGACGCACTTCTCAACAACACCAGGTCGGACGACGTCACCAGGGCCGTCGACACCGCCCATTCGACAAGACGGGAACGACGCGCCGACGCATGCGACTGCACACCGCCACGCACACCTTCGACGCCGAGTTCGTCCAGCTTCGCGCAAATGTTGTCGATCTTTTTCTCGAACCTTTTGACCGTCCACCCGATGCGTTTGGCCGCCTCGGCGTTGGACGGAATGTGCGCGACGCCCTGCACCGAACCGCGCGACAACATCGGCTCGGCCAAGGCGACAATAGCCAGGCGCTGCGCCGGCGTCCACCGCGACACCCCCACCGTCGTCGCCCCGGAAAACCGGGTGTTCTCAGCCAATTCCGGGTTGTCGCGCCATATCGGATCGTCGTCGACAATCGCGACGGAATACGACAAAGGACCGGCCGTGAACAGCACATCGACCTTGCCGAACACAAGCGGAATCCGCCCACCTGGACGCAGCCATGCCTGCAAACTGCTGCTCGGGTCGAACACCGTCGCCGACAACGTCTGACCGATGTTCGTCAGCCACCAAAAACCGTGATCATACGTCACGGAAAGAAAGTGGCGATGCATGTACGGGTTATCGCCCATAGGCAAACCGCCCTCGCGTCCGATCACCAAACCTTCCGCCGGGTCGACGTCGACCTCCGTGCCTTCGTATTCAACTTTTACCATTTAAGATGCACATCCTTGTACCGGGTCGGAGCCATGGCCGTCCCTGACTGTGATTACCGTGATACAGACGGTCGGCTGGCCAGCCGGCACTGGCACATTGGTGGCAGCCGGGTCGCCCACCGAATGCAAACTTGGGTCGTTGCCGTTTGTGATTCCCCACTTGAACGAATCGCCTTGTTGCGGGTCCGGGTTCGTCCATGTGCAATCGGCCGTCGTCTTATCGGCGCTGAGTTTGCACACCAGATCTGTCGGTGAACTGACGTTGATCGCCCCCAGCGGGTCTTGTGGATTGATGCTGGTTGTGGGCGCGTTCACCGCCTCGGGAGCCGGCTGCGCCCCCATCTTCATGACCACCACAACCACCACCGCAGCGATAACCAACACACCGACAATCGCCACAATCAACCACCGAAAATCACGCTTCGGTTTCGGCTCCACAACCCCAGCCACCGCCGGCTGAGACAACTGCTGCTGCGGCACCTGCGGCACCGGCATCTGCGGCTGCGCCATCGGCACCTGCAACATCGGTGACAACGACGGCGCAGACGGATGATATAACTGCGTCCGCTCAACCGGGCCCTCCCCCGCGCCACCCGCCGACGGTTTCGACAAGGACGCCCACCCAGCCGTCGGCGTCGAAGCAGTTGCCGCAGCCGGCATCGTCGGCGAAACCACCGAAACCGTCGGAACACGCGACGGCCCCGACGGATCGATCATCGTGATCGGACGCAACTGCGTCCCTTCTGCCGGCGCATCACCCCCGCCAACATCGGCATCCTCCCCAGTGTCGATGATATCCATCGGCGTCGTACTCAAATGAAGCTCCTGCTCAACCTCACCCAAAGCCCGCCCGAAAGCCTGCATAGTCGCATACCGCGACGACGGATTCTTCGACATCGCTGTCGCCAAAACCTGATCAAGAATCGGCGGCACATCCTCACGCCCCACCGGCCGATACGGATCATGCTTGATCCGCTCAACCATAATATGCGGACGGTTGTCACCACCGACAATCTCGAACGGCGCATGCCCCGTCAACAACGCATACAAAGTCGCCGCCAAACTCCACACATCCGACTGCGGTAAAGGGCGCGGATTCACGTCAAACGTCTCCGGCGGACTGTACGGAATCGACATACCCTGAGCACTGCCGGCCGCCGCCTCTGCACTCGTCATCGCAATACCGAAATCCCCCAGTACCGGACGACCGGCCCGATCACCCAATATATTCGCCGGCTTGATATCACGGTGCAAAATTCCCAGACGATGCGCCGACTCAACCGCACCAGCCAACTGAATACCAATCGACAACACACTGGCCAACGAACGCGACGACGACCGCAAACCCTGAGACAAAGCAGCCCGCGGATAATACTCCATCACCATATAAGCCCGGCCGTCACCAGCTGTGCCGGACTGGAACACCGTCACGATATTTTGATGCTGCGACAAACCCGCCATCGCATCAGCCTCACGACGCAAACGAACAGCCGCTTCCGTCCCCGCCATTTCGGCAATCAATACCTTCACCGCAACAGTGCGACGCGGCGAATCCTGCTGATACAAATACACATCAGCAAAACCGCCCTGTCCCAACGCCCTGATAAACGCGAAACCAGGAATCACCGGCGCCGGCGCAGGTAAACGACCACTCATGCCAACTCCGCAACCGTCAGTGCCGCACCGCTGCCGATGTCGTAGACATCGCCCACCTGCGACAGGACGGTTTCACCGTCACCCATCACGCGATCCGGCTGGCCGGTACGCCGCAGGATCGTCCCGTTCAGGCCGAGATTCGTCACAAGGACGGACCAGTCTTCCAGGTCGATTTTCAGGTGTGTCGACGAAATGTGCGGGTCGTCAACCTTCACGACGACAGGCACGTCCGACGCCGAGAACCGCGACACTTCGGGACGGCGCCCCACCACCAGCGGGTGCTCGATTGCCATCAATTCGCCCGACGGCAACATGATCGTCCCAAGCCGCGGGCGCGGGATGCGTGTGGCGTCACCCGTCAACGGTGTTCCGCACGAACGGCAGGATACCTTTTGGGTCGGGTTCGCCGTGCCGCAAACCCGGCAGATCCGGGCAAGCACCGTCGGCCCGGCAGCCACAACCGGTTGGGCGGCAGGCGCAGGCGACGCAGCCGCTGCCGGCACGCCGGCCGACAGGATCGTCATGCCGTCATGATCGTCCTCGACTGCGAAACCCGTCACCGTCATGCCGTCATGATCGGGTTCGGGGACGGGCGGCACACCCGCCGGCAGCGGCGCCACGCCACCCGGCGCCACGCCGCCGGGTGCCGGAACGGGATCGGCGAACATGTCTGCGAAGAACGTCGTCGAATGCAGGGGCGCGTCCTCGTCGTCCACATCGTCGGCCACCAAAGTGGTGTTGCCGGAATGGGCGGCGTCCGCCGGGGGGTCCGGCGGCGGAGGCGGCGGGACGGCGTCATCCAGTGGCGCGACATCGACAATCGCAGGCCCGGCTGGCAGTGGCGGCGGAACGTCCTCCACCGGCGGCACAACCACCGCGTCGGCCGCCGAATCATCGACGACCTCGGCGGCGGCCGCGGGTGCGTCGGGTGCGGGTTCCGTCAGTTCGAGCGAACCGGCCCGTGCGATGCCGGCGTCGATCGGCCACCAGGCCGCGCGTTCGGCGTCACCGGTAGGCACCGCCGTCAGACACAGACCGGGCGAGCAGGCAACACGTTCCTCGTGCCACGTGGTGACGTCATCGCCCGCCAGATCGGCGGCGCCGCCCGTCAGCCGCAGCGGCCCCCGCAACGCCACATGCATCTCGTCACCCTCGGCGACGGCCAGCGCGAACTGCGGCAGATTCGTCAGCGACACGCCACTGGCAGCCACCAAATGCTGCAGGATAACGGAAAACCCGCAACCCTGCTGCAGGTCCGCCCACAACTCGATCGCCTTCGCGGGCGGAAAATCCGGCGGCAACAAGGCGCCACCACCCGTCGCAGCGACCGCCAACCATTCGCCTTCCAGATACCTCATGGCTCGACCCTTTCGTTGGGAAGGTATTTGACGGTGTGCTCGTCCTCTTCCGGAAGCGGCAGTTTCACCGTCTGTTCGATAACCGCGTCAGAGCCCCGCCAGGCGTCGACGACGACGACCGACACATTGTCGTGCGCGCCCGCCATCAGCGACGCGCCGATCAGCGAGTCGACGACCGCCTGCGGCGTGGCTTCGTTCATCAGGGTGCGCGCGATCACATCGTCCGGCACCTCGGTCGTCAGCCCGTCCGAGCAAACCAGCCAGCGGTCGTGTTCGGCGACGGGCAGCAGCCAATAGTCCGGACGTTCCGGCGTGCCGGCGCCAAGCACGCGCGTGATGACGTTTCGCCGCTCGTACGACCGCGCCTGCTCGGCGTCGATGCGGCCGGCGTCAATCATTTCCTGCACCTCGGAATGGTCGACGGAAACCTGGCTGACCTCGCCGCGGGCCATGCGGTACGTGCGCGAATCGCCCAGATTGACGACCAGCCAGTACGGCTCGCCGTCCAGGAACACCATGACGACGCCGCTGACGGTGGTGCCGGCGGGACGTTTGGCGCCTTTCTCGCTGAGCTCGTCGATGCGCACCTTGGCGCGATGCAGGGCGTCGCGCACACTCTCGATCGTCGGTTCGTCCTGCGAGATCGCCGTCATCTCCTCGACGACGATCGAGCTGGCCACCTCGCCGGCCTCGTGGCCGCCCATGCCGTCCGCGACGATGAACACCGGGCACAGATCCAAGACGGCGTCCTCGTTCAGCGTCCGCAGCTTGCCGACATCGGTGCCGGACGCGGAATCCACATGCACGTTAACGCTCACGCCGACACCTCGTCGATACGGAAGACCCGGTTCCCGATCGTCACGATATCGCCGACGCCGGCCGGGGTCTTCTGGTTCGGCACCAGGGCGACGGGCTGCCCGCCCGGATGTGTGATGGTCGACCCGTTCGTCGAGTCGCGATCCTTCACCCACATGCCGTTGGCGTCCATGCCGTACTCGAGGTGCGTCTTCGATATGGACATGTCGGGATCGCCGATGGCGGTGCATAACAGCGACGGGTCGGCGCTGGACGGGTTGCGCCCCAGCAGCCCGGCACTGCCGGGACGGACGTGCTGCCCGGTGTCGAAGAAGAAGTCGATGGCGACGGCCGCCCGAGCCGGGGGCGCCGCGCCGAAGGCCGGCGCAGGAACGGGCGCCGCGCCGAAGGCCGGCGCAGGAACGGGCGCCGCGCCGAAGGCGGGAGCAGGGACCGGGGACGGCATTGGTACCGGCGCAGGCACGAAAGCCGGTGGCGGCGGTGGCGGTGTGCCGAAAGCCGGAGCGGGAACAGGCATGGTCGGGTAGATCGGCCCAGGCACCGGCGCGGGCGCCGACGTCTGTCGTGATGATCCGGGGACGGAAGTTATCAAAAGCGGCCGACCGGACGGGTCGGCGGGGGGCCATGACTGATTGCTCACGATGTCTCCTCCAGGTCGAAGGTGCTTCGGGGGTTGCGACGCAGCGACGCCAACGAAAGGCCGGCTTTGTACCGTCCGAATGGCGAGAGCTTATGCCTGAATTGGCCGATCACGCCACGCACACCTGCCCAGTATATGTCGGCGGCTTGCGGCACCGGTGGTTGAGGTGCGAAGGCGGCCGAGTCGGCGGCGGCAGCCAAGCCTGGCAGGTTGGCCGTGTCGAACCGGGTGGCCAGCAGTCGGCTGGCCTGGCGGCGGGTGGCGGCGGGTGGCACGACGGCGCCCATGTCGGCGGCCCGGTCCATCAGTTCCTGCCAGCCGCCGACGACTTTGGCCGCCGGGTCGGCCACCTGTTCGCGAGCCCGCCGTCGTCGTCCTTTGATGATGCCGATGACGATCAGCGGCCCGAACACAAGCAACGCCAGCCCGCCCACCGATCCGCCGACCAGTCGCACCGTCGGCCAGATGGACGTCGTGTGCGGCTTGTTCTCTTTCGGCTGGTTGTTGCCCGGGTTCTGGCTGTCGGGCTGGGAGTTGTCGTTGGCCGCGACGGGCGGCGTCAGCACCTGCGGGCGGGGTTTCGTCTTGGCCTGCTGGCTCTGCTGCTCGGGTATCTTGTTGCGGTCGGGGGACGGGTCGAACGCCACCCAGCCGGCGCCCTGGAACGGCACCTCGATCCAGGCGTGCACATCGGCGCCTATCACCGTCCAGGTTGTGCCGTCGATGTGGGACGACGAGTCGGCTTGGAAGCCCATGACGACGCGTGCCGGGATGCCCAGCGATTGCAGCATCAGCGCGGCGGCGACGGCGTACTGTTCGTCGTCGCCGACCATGGCCTGCGGGTCCTTCAGCAGCGCGGCGATGCGGGCTGTCGAATGGCCGGGCAGTGAGGACTGCTGGGTGCTGAGCCCGTCCGAATAGTAGCCGGTGTCGTGGAACGTGTTGACGATGGCGGCCACCGTGTCGTAGGGGGTTTTGGCATCGGCCGCCCAGGTGGACGCCAGCGTGGCGACGGCCGGCGGCACGTTTTCCGGTGCGGGCAGCGCGACGCTTTCCAGTTGGGACGTGCTGTTGGCCACCGGCGCCGTCACGTCGGCGGTCAGCGTGTATGTGTCGCCCTGCGCCAGGCCCACCGGGTCGATGGCGGCGTCGGCGGCCGGGTTGTAGTACAAGCCGTCCGTCAGGTTGGCGGCCTGCCCCGCCGGTCCGCCGAAACTGAGCGACCTGAATGTGGCCACCCCCGGCACCCAAACCCCGGTGTAGCCGTCTACCGTCACCGTGATCGTCTGATCGGTGGACGACCGGCCGGTTTGCCCCAGATTCGGACCGACACGGTCGTAGCGGGATGCGCCCGACGCGTCCGACGCGTTGTAGACCGTCCCATCGAAGAAGTCCATGACGGCCAGCCGCAGCCGGTAGTCCGGGTTCCAGTTCGCGACGGTGAAAAGGTCGTCGTCCTTGCGGGTGGTGATCAAGTCGCGGAACGACGACAGCGGGCTCGGGTAGGCCTGAACGTCAAGCGGCGGCACGACGTGCAGGCGCACCACGTCACGGCTGACGGCCGACGCCATCGCCGGCGCGGCAAACGACGCCGCGACAGCCGCCACCGCGATCAGGATGACGCTGTTCAGAAAACGGCTGCGGCGCACGGCCGACGACTCGGATGCCCCGTCGCTTCGCCGCCAGGCGAGCCAGCCGATCGCCAACCCCGCCAGCACGAGGCCTTGGACGGTCGGGAAGAACGGGGTGACGACGCCAAGCGCGATGACGGCCACGAACACGACGACGACGGGAATCAGCGTCAACGAGACGCGACGGGCCCGCCAAACCACCGAGAACGCCACCACCGCGCCGACCAGCGCGACGGCGAACGGCACCAGAGTCAGTCCCGTGAGGCCGGCCACCGGCGTCATGGCCGTGACGAATTGCCGCCAAACCTCCACGGACCCGAAGATCACCGTCCGCAGGCTGACACCCGTCGGCAACACCTGCGAAGTGCCCTCCTGCGGCACCGCGGCGGCCGTCCCCAGCAGCATGTAGAAGGCGATCGTCGCCAGCGCCACGATCGGCGCGGGCCAGCGCCACCACCTGCCGAACAAGGCGACGAGCGCGCCGGCCACCAGGCCGACGGCGGCGGGACGGATGAACGACGACCCGTCGAAGACGGGCCAGAAACCGGCCAGCCCGGCGGCCAGCATCAACGCCGTGACAAGCCCGTCGACGGCCATGCGGCCGGAAAACAGCGGTTGCTTCTTCCGGGGCGCGGGGGCGGCTATCGGCGTGACCATCAGTCCCCCAACCCGCGCACGGCGGCCGGCAGGTCGGCAAGGGCGCCGACGGTCACGACCGGGCGTCCGCCGATGGAATTGCGGCCGGGCGTCTGGCCGACGGCGCACCGGATGACGCCTGTGTAGGTGTCGGCGCCGAACCGCGACATGGCGCCGTGAAGCCGGGCCGGCGCCACCTGGCCGCCCGTCACGACGAGGGCGACGGACGTGTCGAGGCAGCGCTCCGCGGCCGTCGACGCGATCAGCGTCACCGGGTCGCACGGGGCGCCGAATTCCAGGCGCGAACAGTCGTCGAGCATCGCCTGTTCGGTGACGGTGCTCAGCGTCTTGCCCGGGACGTAGATCGTCACGGCATGCTTCTGCCGGATCGCCTGCTGCGCCAGGGAAGCGGCCGTCGCGCAGGCCAGTTCGAAATCGTCGTCATCGGCGTAATCCTCGGGCGACATCGACAGGCAAACCACCGTGTGCGACCGTCTTGTCTCCTCGAATTGGCGCACCACGAGCTTGCCGATGCGCGCGGACGTCCGCCAGTGGACGTGACGCAGATCGTCGCCGACGACGTAGTCGCGCAGCGCGTGGAAAGCGATGTCCGAGCTTGTCAGGGCATCGGTCGGGGTGCCGTCCAGGTCCTTCAGGAACCCTGTCGACGAGTCGGCGAGCGAGACGGTCAAGGGGTGGACGTACAAATCGCACACCTGAGTCCAGTTGGCCTCGCGTTTCAGCAGGCCCAGGGCGTCGCCGCGGGACGACCGCACCGGCCCGACCGGTATAACCATGCGGCGGCTGGTGGGCACCCGGAACGACTCGTAGTGCTGCTCGGCGGCCTTGAGACGGGGGACGGAGAACGCGTCGGACCCCTTCCCGACGGGGACGATGAACGTACACGGCAGCAGTGAACGACCGCCGGTGTTCGTGATCGTCAGGCCGGCTTCGGCGATCTCGCCGACCCGCACCCGAAGCCTCGAAAAGTCGATCACCACGCTGTACGA